>Ga0209749_1000556_pt1 | contig 48461 bp, 36 predicted proteins | sample EPASupsiteSAE347_FD_187267 | JGI IMG/M metagenome (GOLD analysis project Ga0209749, IMG submission 187267) | Bioremediated contaminated groundwater from EPA Superfund site, New Mexico - Sample SAE3-47 (SPAdes) (version 2) | ecosystem: Environmental > Aquatic > Deep subsurface > Groundwater >... | reverse complement strand
TTCCGGACGAAGCGCACATATCGGCGACCTCCCGCAAGCTCATCAGGCATGGGAGGTACAGCCTCGCCATCGACACCGACTTTCCCGCCGTGATTCAAGCCTGCGCTTCGACCCCCCGCCCCGGACAACCGGGCACATGGATCGTTCCCGATATGATCGAAGCGTATACAGGCTTGCATGAACTTGGGCTGGCGCATTCGGTCGAAGCGCGGGAGGACGGAGTCCTGGTCGGCGGGCTATACGGCGTCAGCCTCGGAAAGGCTTTTTTCGGAGAATCGATGTTCAGCCTCGCGGACGGTGCGTCACGCTTTTCTTTCCTCTGTCTGGCGATGCGACTTTCCGATGAGGGCTATTCCCTGATAGACAGCCAAGTGTATACTGATTATCTGGCCGATATGGGCGCGAGGGAAATACCCCGCGGCGAGTACCTGCGCCGGTTGGGTGATGCCATGCGCAGTCCCGACCGCCGCGGTTCCTGGACGCAGGCTTTTCCCGGATTCCCGCGATCGGCCGGATACGACAGAATACTGAATACGGGGGCGCACGCCAAAGCGGCATCCCCCGATCAATCCATGGACTCCGGAACCCGATGAAACTGATTTTCGTACAATTGCCCGTCCAGGAACCAGGATGGGAAGGCGCAACGGCGAACATCCCTCTGGCCGCCGGCTATCTGGCTTCGTATGCCGAATCGAAAGGCCTGCTCGCCCGGAACGAGTGGAAAATCCTTGCGCGCGATGTCGCGGATTACGCATCCGATTCAGGCCTCGCGGAAGCGATCGCGAAAGAAGAACCCGATATTGTCGCGTTCACCCTCTATGCATGGAACGTCGAGCGGAGCATGCACGTCGCGGCGCGTACCGCCATACTCTCGCCGCGAACCAGATTCATCGCCGGCGGTCCCGAAGTGGTGGAAGGCATGCCCATCATGGAGCGCTCGCCCTTCAACGCCCTGGTCGAAGGCGAGGGCGAACTGCCCTTTGCGCGCATCCTCGAGGACGTACGGCTCCATCGCCCGCTTTCGCGGCACTATAAGGCGGATGACCTCCTCGATCTTTCGACCCTTCCCAACCCTTACCTCAACGGGGCGATTCCCTTCGATCCCGAAAAACCGGTGCACCTCGAAACTATGCGCGGCTGCCCTTCCAGGTGCGGTTATTGCTATTACGGCAAGAATTTTCCGGGAATCCGCAAGTTCGCGCGCGAGGACGCGGCCCTGGTGATCAAGGCGGCGGGAGAAGCGGGTGTACGCGAACTCTATCTGATGGACCCCTCCTTCCAGGCGGCGGGAGATCTTGAAGCCAGGCTGAAAGAGCTGGCCGCGGCCAACACGGCGGGCATGGCTCTGCATGCCGAACTCCGACTCGAATCCGTCACCGAGGAATTGGGTGCCCTCTATCGCGAAGCGGGACTCGCTTCGGCGGAAGTGGGATTGCAGACCGTCAATCCCCGCGCGCTCGAAGCCGTGGGCAGGACATGGGACCGCCAGGCTTTCGAACGCGGCGCGGCGGCCATGGAAAAAAACCATATAGTCGTCAAGACGGGGCTCATACTCGGCCTACCCTTCGATGGCCTGGACCAGGTCGTCGAAACTTTCGACTTTCTCGGAATGCACGGTTTGGGTCAGGATGCCGAACTCTATCCCCTCTCGCTGCTGCCCGGCACCGAAGTACGCGAAAAAGCCGACGAATGGGGCATGTCGCGCATGGACAAACCGCCCTACTGGGTCACGTCGACCGACTGGATTTCGGGCGATGACATGGCGGATGCGGTGGCTGCCTTCGAGGAAAGTTTCGACATCGAATGGGCCAGTCCGCCCGCCCCGCATTTCAAAGTCGAAGAGGGCGGTTTCCGCGCTTTCATCGATGCGCGGAAGGCGGAACAGATCGACTGGATGCGCCTCAACCCGGGAAAACTGGCCAATTCGGTGACGATTCTTGCCGATGCGGACGATCCGGAGAGTCTGTCACGCCTGGTGCGCGTATCGCGCGACCTGCGCAGGGACAATCCTTTCACCCTCTACCAATTGGTTTTGAGTTCCGACACCCGGATTCCGTCCGAAAAGCTCTGCGCCAGAGTCCGTGACGCTTTCGCCAACCCTGACCATTATTATGAACTTACCCGCTTTTTCTCCCTCGATCCGCAGGCGAACTATCAGACCAGGCTTTTCTTCGCGACCAGGAACCCCGCCCTCGCCTATCGCGCGATGGAGGAAGCCCAGGACCTCGAAACCATGCTTGTGCTGTCCGGCAAAGCCGGTTTCAACGCCGACAGGCTCGAGGATCTCCTGCCCTTCATAGTGTTCGACCGCGAAACCATTCCCTTCGACAGACTGTATGAACTGCTCAGCATTTATGCCGAATTCCGGCACATGTTGGTCGAGGCTCCCGAAGACCTCTTCTGATGACGACCCCTCCAGGGGGTCCGCCGGTCGAGTCCGCTGCGATTCATCAATAAAGCCGCTATCCAATACAGCCGTGATTCAATACAGCGCCCGCAGATCGATTTTGTTCGCGCATCGACCCGTGGCGAGATAGCTGCGCAGATTGGCCATGGTGGCTTCGACCGCTCTCGCGCTGGACTGATTCGTCGCCCCGCCCACGTGCGGCGACAGTATGACGTTCGGCAGTTCGTGGATCGGGAAAGTCGACGGAAAACCGAACTTGCCTTCGGCGGGATACCGGTACCAGGTATCGATCGCGGCTCCCTTGAGAATGCCTTCCTTCAGAGCGAGATAGAGCCCTTCTTCGTCCACTATCGAGCCGCGGCCGACGTTGACCAAGAATTTGCCCTTCATCCGCATGAGAATATCCCTTGAAAGGAGTCCTTCCGTGGCGGGCGTGCCCGGCAGGGCAACGAACACTATTTCGGCTTTGGCGATCGCCTCTTCCAGAGTCGGAGCTACCGCATCGAATCCTGCGGGAATATCCTTCCCGCTGCTGCGCCTCCAGCCGACGACAGTGCACGAAAACGCTTTCAGCAGCCCCGCGAGAGCGACCCCGATAGCACCCGTGCCGAGTATGGCGCAGCTTTTACCGTACAGGCTGTCCCAATTGTCCTCTGAGCCGGCTCCGACCCAAAAACCGTGCCACAAGCCTTTTCGCATGCCTTCGTGGTAATCGACGACGCGCCCGTAGAACGCGAGAGTGAGCGCGAGCGCGCGTTCGGCCACATCGAACGCATTGGAATGGACGTTGAACACTTCGACTCCCCGCGCCAGGAGTTCGTCCGCGGGCAGATGGTTTACGCCGGTGAAAGGCTGGAAAATAGCCTTGAGCGCGAGGGACGCCAGATACGTCCCGCGGGGCAGTCGCCCCGCGACTAGAATGTCCAGATCCGACACGTCGGGCGAGGATGGGCCGAGTCCCGCAAGAATCCTGTGCCCGGGCAACTCCTGCGCCAAGGAATCCAGCGCCGGCCCCCATATGGAATGCCGAGGCATGAAAAAACCGATTTTCATGTGTTTCCCCCAGATATCGCACGTATCGCACGCATATGTCATGAACCTTGCGACACTATACTCCATCGGAAGTGATGCCGGCATTCCGGCGCGATATATATTTCATGAAGGCTATTCCCCTTTAGGGGAAACGCCGATATACAAAAGGTGGCCGCCCGGTGCATGTCGTGCCGGAGGGTCTTTTCCGTCACCTTTGCCGTAAGGAGTTCCGGAAGCATGGCATCCACCCCCGTCAGAAACGTGGCAGTCGCCCTTGTCGCGGCATTGGCTTTCATGACTGTTTCCTGCGCGAGCGCTCCGCCCGCCCCAAAGGAAACCAGCCTTACCGACCTAGTGCTTCAGGGCGATCTCGATGGTATCAAGAAATTCTACTCCAACCAGGAGCAGTTGAATTCGCGCGACGCCCAGGGGCTTTATCCGCTCCATCATGCCGTTACGCGCGGCGATCCGCAGATCGCGGAAATCCTCATCGTGCTGGGCGCTACGCCTGACGTGACGGACCCCGCGGGGAAAACACCGCTGCGCTACGCGGTCGACCGGGGACAGGTCGCTTCGGCGCGCATGCTCGTCGATCGCGGCGCGGATCCGTTCCTCGCGGATGCGGCCGGTTCGACCTCGGCCGAAGCGGCTCTGCTCGCCGGCCTCGACATGACTGCGGCGGTTTTCAACGCCAAGAATATAAACGCTTCCGGAGCGGACGGACGGACGGCCCTGCACATGGCGGCCGACAAGCTTCTCGAAAAAGAAGTGGCGCTTCTTCTCGACATGGGCGCCTCCGCCCAGACAAAAGACAAAGCGGACCGGAGTCCGCTCGATCTCGCGCTTCTCTATCCCGACAGGATCGAAGCGGCCCGCATCGCCGAAAAGCTCATCCTGCGCGGCGCGAGTCCTTCCTTTCCCGAATTCGCATGGTTCGCCACCGCCGTCAGGGCGGTCGACTACGCGTCGGTGCGCTATTCGAACGGGAACGGACCGCTCCATGAGGCGATTTCGCGCTACCAATACGGATTCGCGTCGTTCCTCCTGTCCAGGAAGGTATCGCCCAATGTACGGAACCTGTCGGGTGACGCGCCCCTGCATTTCGCAGTTCGATCCGGCTGGCTCGAAGGCACCGAACTCCTGCTTTCGGGTGGTGCCGACCCGGACATCCGCGACGGCAAGGATAATACTCCCCTCCACCTGACGGTACCGGCCGCCGCACGCCTACGGATGACCAAACTCCTCCTCCGCTTCAAGGCCGACCCTTCGCTCAAGGACGCCGAGGGAAACACCGCCCTCCACAGGGCGGTCAAGCAGTCCTATGAGGCCGATATGGTCGAAACGCTGATTTCCGGCGGCGCACCGGTCAATTCGGCCAACCTCGAAGGCGACACGCCGCTGATGCTCGCCGTGAAAGCGGGCGGCTATCAGTATGCCGATCCTCTCATCAAAGCGGGAGCCGACATTTTCCTGCGCAACGTGAAGGGCGAAAGTCCGCTCTCGATCGCGGTGGCTCGCGGTGTCGAAGCCGTCGACAAGATCGTGCTCAAGGAAAACGTCCAGCAGCGCGACAATTCGGGCAACGGTATCCTCGCGACGGCGGTGAGCCTGCGCGGATCGCCTGAAGTCGTGACGCTCATCCTGTCCAAGGGAGCCGACCCCAACATCAGAAACAACGCGGGAGACGGCGCTCTTCATATCGCCGTACGCAATAACCTCGGCCCCCAGGGCGTAATCCTCCTCGAAGCGAAAGCCGACGTGTTCGCTTCGAACGCGGCACAGGAAACTCCCCTTATTCTGGCCCTGACTCCCGCGACCGGCCCCTACGACTGGTTCTTCACTCCCCAGGTCGTCGCCGCACGCGACGCGAACGGGGATTCGGCGCTCCATTACGCAGCCAGGAAAAACCTGCCCGCGGGAATCGAATACCTGGTCGGGATGGGCGCGGACATCAAGGCCGTCAATTCGGCCAAGGAAACGACACTTCACGCGGCGGTCAAAACCGATGCCGCGGACGCGGCCCGTCTTCTGATTTCCATGGGGATCGATCTCGCGTCGAGAGATTCGATGGGCGATGCGCCCCTCAACGTCGCGGTGATGTGGAATGCGGAAAAATGCCTCCCCGTGCTTGTGCTGTCGGGCGCCGACCTGAATGCGCGCAATTTCTCCGGCGAAGCGGCCATGCATCAGGCGGTACGCAAGGGCAACCGCGATGCGCTCCGCTATCTCCTGGACCGAGGGGCGAACAAAGAAGCGCGCGACAACAGAGGGCAGACTCCCCTTTCGGCCGCGGCGATCGGTGCGCGCGCCGACATCGTCCAGGACTTGCTTTCCTCCGGCGCGGAAGTCGACGCCAGGGAGAACAGCGGAAAAACGCCGTTGTTCGGAGCCGTCGAATCCGGATATCTCGAACTCGTGCGTCTGTTCGTAAAAGCGAATGCCGACATTCTGGCCAGAAACGCGGCGGGCGATTCTCCGCTCACGCTTGCGTTCCGCAAAGGCCCGGCCCAGGTACGCGAACTCCTGACTCCGGCTTCTGTCAACCGCGGGGATTCCGAAGGCAGAGCACCCTTGCGGCTTCTGGTCGAAGCGCATATGTCCGTCGAACTCATAGATGCAGTTCTCGCCGCCGGCGCAAATCCCGATGGCCGCGACCGCTTTGCCGAAACCGCCCTCCACGCGGCGATCCGCCTGGGCGATTACGCCACCGCGGAAAAGCTGGTGCAGATAGGCTGCGACCCCTTTGCGCCGAACCATCAGGGCGTTACGCCTGCCGGGCTCGCCATGGACAAGGGCGCCGATGCTTTGAAAGCCTTGGTGAACGCCACCGGGGCGAACGCGCACGATGTGCTGGGAAACGGATTCCTTCACTATGCGGCGCGCGCGGGCAAGCAACAGGCGGCCGAAATCCTCTTGCAGCTGGGGGCGGACAAGTCCATGAAGACCATTTCTGGCGAAACTGCCGCGGACATTGCGGCTTCGGGTAACTACCCGACTCTGGCGGCAGCCCTGCGCTGATTACTACCCCGGATTACAGAGAAGGCCCCCGTGAAGTGTCTGCTTCACGGGGGCCTTCTCATCATCGGGACGGCCTTTTCAGTCGTTCTCGGCGATTTCGCGTCTGCTTTTCATTTTCAGGATGGCTTTTTCCTGTATCTGCCGGACCCGTTCGCGCGTGATGCCCAGAAGCCTGCCCGTTTCTTCCAGAGTCTTGGGAGTCTCGCCGCCGAGACCGTAGCGAAGCCTGATAATGGTCATTTCCCTTTCGGAAAGTTCGAGCAGGATCTGTTCCAGCGCGGCGTGCATGGCGACCGAGAATGCGTCCTCGAAGGGATCCACCGTCCTTTCGTCCTTGATGAGATCCGACAGTCTCGTTCCGTTGTCCGAGTCGACCGGACCTTCCAGACTCACTGTCGTCCTGGACAGGTTGAGCACTTCCCGAACCTTGTGTTCTTCCATGTTGAGGCTTTTTGCCAGCTCTCCGGTAGCAGGCTGTCTTCCCAGTTCTTCGCTCAGCTGTTTCGAGACGAACCATAGTTTGCGGATCGTATTGAGCATATGGATGGGAATCCGGATGACGCGTCCCTGGTCGGCGAGGCTTTTGATGATGGCCTGACGGATCCACCATGTTCCGTAGGTCGAAAACCGGTAGCCCTTCGAATAATCGAACCTTTCGACCGCCTCTATCAGGCCGATGTTGCCTTCGTCGATAAGATCGAGGAGGCTGAGACCGCGATGCTGGTAGCCTTTCGCGATGGACACCACAAGCCGGAGGTTGGACTTGACGAGGACATCCTTGGCGTCGAGGAGCCTGAGTTCGAGCGCGACAAGTTCCGCTTTCCGGGCGCGGTCAGCATCGGAAGCCGCATCGCATCCCGCTTCCGCTTCGGTTTCTGACTCAGATTCCGGCGCGGGAACGATCGCGGATTCACCCGCGGCAACCCGGGCGGCGCGGTACGCAGTGAGGTTGGCGCGGGCTTCCACGATCTTTCGGCCCGCTTCCCGCTCCTCTTCGGCATCAAGGAGAGGATATTTGGCTATCTGCTTGAGGTAGTAGGAAAGCGGTTCATTGTCGTGTGAATGGCGCTGCTTTTTCTTCCGCACGGTACCGGATCGCATAACCTGACGAAGCGAATCCCGGATCGGCGGATGGCTGGCCTTTTTGCTGGAATCGGGAGACAGGCCTGTTTGAGGAGCTGAGGTTGAACGATGCTTCGGCGCGCTATTGCTGCTTTCTTCGCTCACGTTTCAGGCTCTCCCGAGCCGGCACGACCGGTTGCCGTGCTGTTCGATGCCGTCCTGCGGTTCCCACGAAGTTCCAGGGAATTCATGCGACCCGCTCCAGGCCGACAGGATACTTCATAGTATTCGCGAAAGCAAAGGCAAAATCACCGATGTACATTTTATATAATGGAGCCAATTTCAAAAATCTTCCGGCTTTTGAAAAAGCCGCAATACTGCCGCAATACTACAGAGGCTTTTGAAGTGCGGTATCGCCCGGATCAATCCCGCGGGGCGAGGGCAGGATCCATGGATTGACCATTCCGGAAGACGAAAAAATAGGCGACGGGCGTGCCATCCTTTGCGTCGAGCCCTATCTTGCCGATTTCCTTGCCCGAGGCGATATTTTCGCCGGTCTTGACGAACAGGCTGTCGTTGCCGCCGTACACATACACATATCCCGCTTTCGACTGCACGAACGCAACCTGGCCGAACCCGCGGGAAGGGCCAGCGGATACGACAGTTCCCGCGGCGACGGCTTTTGCGCTGTCTCCCGGTTTGACGCGTATCATCACACCGTCAAGTTTGCCGTCGAGGTAATACGCTTTGCCGCTCGCAGGCCAGGCAAGTTTCATGTCGACAATCTTTTCCTGCGTGCGCATGGCCGTCGGCATGGGCGCATACGACGAGGTCGCGGGAGAGACGACGGCGGACGCACCGACGGTCGATGAAGGCGCAGGCGCAATGACCGGACTCGGGGCGGGAGCGGCGTGCACGGGTGCCGGCGCGATAGCGACGGCAGGGGCGGTAACCGTGGTCGAAACAGGGATCGAAGTCGAAGCGGAAGCGGATGCGGAAGACGGCTTTGCAGGCGGAATAGCGGCACCATTTTCCTGCGTACCGGGCACAACGAGGATGTCGCCAATTTTCAGGACATATCCGGAGGAAAGCTTGTTCGAAGAAAGGAGTGCGCTGACCGTGGTTCCGTATTCGCGAGCGATGCCGTACAGGGTTTCGCCCTTCGTCACGAGATGGACCGAAGGAATCACGAGGACTGTGCCGATTTTCACTTTGGTGGGATCGGTTATCGAATTCGCGGAAGCGAGCGCCTCGTAAGGCACTTCATATTTTCGGGATATTGCGTACAGGGTTTCGCCTTTCTGGAGCACATGCGTTATGGGCTCGGCCGCTTCAAGGGCCAAGGGGAGGAGGGCAAATAGCATAATCGCCGCGAGCGGAAAAAATTTGTTGCGTACCATCTACCCTACTATATCGGCCCTGAGTGGATTTTCATTGAGAGTTTCGGCGAATTCAGAAGCCGGATTCCTTCGAAGGGTCGTCACGTAGTGACACGCGACCCGCCCGAATCAGGTCTGTATTGTGCCGAATCGGAGCCCGGTTCCGCAAGCCATCTTGCGGTTTCGCGGGCGAGGCCCCACAGCACGGCATACCCGGGCTCGTCGGCCGCGCGACCGAAACGCCGGAGCCAGCGTTCCGCCGAATCCGAGCCCCGGGCTATGCGCGGCGAAACGGGTTTCGCTGCTCTGCCGGAATCCTGGCCGGCCGGGTTCGCCTGCGGTGGATACAGCACGGCACATCCGGCAAGAAGATATGCGGCGAGAGGGGCCATGATTCTGTGGCCGGAAATGGCCAGAGGGCGCAACAGGGGAATCGCTTCTTCCGAACGGCGGGCAAGAACGAGACTGAATGCCCGATGCAGCGAAAGCAACATTCTGGCCGATTTTGGACCGACCGCTTTGCGCCCGGCCAAAAAATCGGCCGCCTCGCCCGGGCGATTGCGCAGTTCCCGGGAAAGGGTAAACCATAAGGCAAAACGATCCAGCCATGTGGGATCGAAATTCCGGAACCGGGCTTCGATGTCGTCCAGCGCCGCGAAATCGCCCTCGATGCAGGCCGCGCAAAGATACAGGCCGCAATGCCGGTCGTTCCATCGACTCGGGCGGCCTTGCGATTCATGGGGCGCAGTGAGTGCCATTACGCCGCGCCAATCGTCGGCTTTGCCCAGCTTTCCCGCCCGGAGTTCGAACGCGAACGACTGCCCGACAGGCAGACAGGCGGCGGCGAGAAGCAAATAGACGGGCCATCCCTGCTTGAGCCAGGATGCCAGGTACCCGGGACCAAGCAGGAAGAGCGGCGTCAGAAAGAGGAGAATCAGAAAAAAGCCGATCGTCACGACGGCAAAGGGCAGACGGCTCCGCGGTATCACGTTGCGGAGTGTAGTCTCCGGCCCGATCGCCGGTCAACGCTTTGCGGACTTTTCATTCTTGACACAGATGTATAGAATCTTTTCGAAATCTGCTTTGGGGAGAAAACTCCATGAATCGATCACCTCTACAGAATGCACGCTATGCCTATACGCCAAAAATGCCTGACATACTCAACCTTGACCTGTCCCGGATCGGGACGACCTCCGATCCAGTAGCCTCGGATCCCGCCCTGAATGCCCTCTTTTCGCACAGCGCGGGCAAAGGGGCCGTCCGTTTTGTGGACGGCAAGTCCGGAGCGTCCGGCAAGGCCCTTACGGTCGGCGTTCTCCTTTCAGGCGGACCCGCTCCCGGCGGCCATAACGTTATCGCAGGTCTTTTCGACGGCCTTAAAAAGGGGAATCCTGCGTCCAGGCTCCTCGGATTCAAGGCCGGGCCGGGCGGACTGGTCGATGACAAGTGTATCGAACTCGGCGCGGCGCTGATCGACGAGTTCCGAAACACCGGCGGTTTTGACATCATCGGATCGGGCCGTACCAAGATCGAAACGCCCGAACAGTTTGAAAAAGCTCTCGCCACCGCGCTCAGGCATAGCCTGGACGCCCTGGTCGTGGTCGGCGGCGACGATTCCAACACGAACGCCGCCCTGCTCGCCGAATTTTTCGCCTCGCGAGGCTCTCCGATCACCGTTGTGGGAGTGCCCAAGACCATCGACGGCGATCTCAAGAACGACGCCATCGAGGCCTCTTTCGGTTTCGATACGGCCACGAAAGTGTATTCCGAACTCGTCGGTAACATCTGCCGCGATGCCGCTTCCGGAAGGAAATACTGGCATTTCATCAAACTCATGGGCAGGTCGGCGTCCCATATTGCACTCGAATGCGCGCTCCAGACGCGACCCAACGTAACTCTGATCTCCGAAGAAGTCGAAGCCAGGCGGATGAGCCTGGCGGACATTGTCGGAGAAATCGCCGTTTCCGTAGCCGCCAGGTCCGAAAAGGACGAGAATTTCGGCGTAGTCCTCATTCCCGAAGGCCTCATCGAATTCGTGCCTGAAGTGAAGATTCTCATCGCCGAGATCAACGAAGTGCTGGCGGCGAACGGCGAACCCTTCTCGAAGCTCGCCGATTCCGCCTCGCGCCGCGAGTTTGTCCATGCCAGACTCGGTGCCGAACCGGCCGCCCTGTACGCTTCCCTCCCCCCCGAGATACAGGCGCAGCTCTGCTGGGACCGCGATCCTCACGGCAATGTACAGGTTTCCAGGATCGAAACCGAAAAGCTCCTGGCATCTATGGTGGGAAGCCGCATGGCCAGGCTCGCGGAACAAGGCGCGTACAAGGGAAAATTCGACTCGCAGACTCATTTCATGGGTTACGAGGGGCGCTGCGCTTTCCCCTCGAATTTCGATGCCGATTACTGCTATTCGCTCGGCTTCACCGCCTTCCTGCTGGCGGCGGGCGGATATTCAGGGTATCTTTCTACGGTGAAGAATCTCGCCGCACCCGCGGCGGAATGGCGGCCGGGCGGCGTCCCCCTGGTTTCCATGATGAATATCGAAAGGCGCCATGGAGCGGACAAACCGGTGATCAAGAAAGCCCTCGTCGATCTCGGCGGAAGGCCGTTTGCAGTATTCGCCGCTTCGCGTGCGGCATGGGCGACACACTCGGATTACCGGATTCCCGGCGGAATCCAGTATTTCGGCCCTGCGGCCGTCGCCGACGCACCCACGCTCACTCTTATGGCGGAGCGCGGATGAAAACGGCAAAAGCACTCTTTTTCGCATTTCTGCTCGTCGCGGTAAGTTCGGCCGCCGCCGAGGACATTCTCACGGCCGACCAGTTTTTCGCGAAAGTTTCGGCTCGATACGTCCTGATCGACGATTACGAAGGCTCGGTACTCATCACGACGGGTTCCCAGACAATGACGGGCAAGCTATCCTTCAAGTCGCCTTCACTCCTCCGCATCGATTTCAGCCGGCCGGCCGAACAGGTGATTCTCTTCGATGGATCCAGGCTTGTGGTCTATATCCCGGAATATCGCGCCGTGCTTCAGCAGGAAGCGGGCGATTCGGGCGTCGGCGCCGCTGCCCTCGCGTCCAGGGAAGGACTGGCCATGATGAAGCGAAGTTATACGATGGCCTGGGAGACCAGTCCCGCGCCCGTGCCGCTTGATGCCGGTTCCGCCGAACAGGTAATGAGGCTTGTCCTCAACCGGCGGTCGGTGTCCGAAGGATTCCGCACGATCAAGCTTTCCATCTCGCCCGATTCTTTGCTGATCAGGCGGATCGAAGGCTGGACTGTGGCCAATGAACGAGTAGCTTTCGATTTATCGGGAATCAAGACAAACCAGGGCATTCCCGCCAACAGATTCCTGTACGACGCGCCCGCAAGCGCGAACGTATACAACAATTTCCTGTTCCAGTAACGGAACCGCGCGCAGGAGGATCGCAGCAGCATATGGCAAGAATCGGACAGCGGCTTCGCGATGCCCGCACCGCAAAGAGCATCAGCCTTGAACGCGTCGCCGAGGACACCAATATCGGCTTGCGATATCTGACGGGGCTCGAAAACGACGATCATAGCGCTTTCCCCGGAGAGCCCTACGTAGTCGGTTTCATGCGCAATTATGCGGAATATCTCGGTCTGGACGGTGTCGCGCTCCTCGCCGACTATCGCCGCCCGGAGGCGAAAACCGGCACCGATACCGATGCATCGAATGCCTCGAATGTGCCGGGAGAGGGAACGCCTCCAGCCGAAGGCACTATCGAGGAAAATGCACCGCACGCGGCGGTTGGTACAGAGGCCTCCCCCCGCAAGGAAGCTCCGGTCGCCGGCAAGCTGGCGGCGGATGCCGTAGATGCCCGACAAAGCAAGGCTTCGGCAGAAAAAATACAGGCAGGCGACGCCTCGGTGAGCGCAAACCGCGGTTCACGCGTGATGACAGTCGTACTGGCCGTTCTGTTTGTCGCGGTGCTCGTCGCGGCTCTTATCTTTCTCGGCCGCAAAAATGCAGGCCCGGACGAAACAGGCGCGGCCGGCAGCGAACTGCGCACTGCGGTGGAATATCGCGTCGAAGGGCTGCCTTTCGAAAAGCGGCTTTATGTCGATGACAGCCTCGTCATAAGCGTCGGCCAGGACCTGTACAAAATACGGCTCGCGGGCATAGACGAATCCGTGAATTTCGAAACCCCTTTCGGTCCCCTGCGAATCGGTCTGGGCGAAGAAGGCGCGCTCGATCCGGACAACGACGGAGAAGCGGACGTCGCCATCATCGTGACGGATTTCGCCAAGAAGAACGCGGCAGCAGGCGCACTCGTGCGCGCAGAATCCCGCGGCAGCGACGCCGCCGATGCCGCGTCAGCCTCGGAAGTGCAGATAGCACCCGAAGCCGCACAATCCGCAACCACAGGTTCGGCGCCGACCTATCTTTTCCGTTCGACCAGGGGACCCTACCCCTTCGTGACAACGGTCACGTTCAGGGGACCCTGCATGTTCCGTTACGAAGCGGACCGCAGGGAATGGGTCGAAAAATATTATTCGAAGGGCGAAGCCCTTACTATCAACGCGAACAACACGCTCGTGCTCTGGGCATCGAATGCCCAGGCTGCCCGGGTTTCGGTGCAGGCTTCGGGCGGCAAGACCGCGGATCTGGAATTGGGCGGTCCCGGCGAAATCGCCGTAAAACGCCTTTCCTGGTCCCAGGCCGAAGGCGCATGGACTCTGGGCGCGGCGGACGCGGACTGAAGGCGACATGAGATTCTGGATAGACCAACATGGCTGCGCGAAAAACCAGGTGGACGGAGAAGAGCTCGCAGCCAGGCTCGAAGCCTCCGGACATGAATATGTCGAATCGGCCGAAATGGCCGATCTCATCATCGTGAACACCTGCGGCTTCATCGAATCGGCGAAAAAAGAATCGCTCGGCGCGGTGATGGATCTCAAAGCCGCCTGGCCGGACAAGAAAGTGCTCGTGGCGGGATGCCTGTCCCAGCGGTATCCCGAAGAACTTGCCGCCGGACTTTCCGAAGCGGATGGCATTTTCGGCAATGCGGACCTCTCGCTCGCGACGGCGGCCGCCGTCGCCACGATTACGGGCGAACACCCCGTCCTCGCGCCCCCCCAGCCCAGCGGCGTAACGGAAACCCGTGCCTTCGAACGCGTCAGATTGTTCGATTTCCCCGGTACCGCCCACGTCAAGATCACTGAAGGCTGTTCGAATAATTGCACGTATTGCGCCATTCCTCTCATCAGAGGGGAGCTTCGCTCGCGCCGCATCGAGGATATCGCGGAGGAATGCAGGGTTCTCATACGCCGAGGCATAAAGGAGCTCGTACTCATCGGCCAGGACCTCGGGGCTTTCGGCTCCGATCTCGCCGGGCGGACAGGGACGGAGCTTCCGGAACTCCTCGAAGCCCTCAGTGCACTCGATGGCGATTTCCGTGTGCGCGTACTTTATATCCATCCCGATCATTTTCCCGAGCGGATTCTGGAGGTCATGCTGCGCGACCCGCGCATCCTCCCCTACTTCGACCTGCCCTTCCAGCACGCGTCAGGGACGCTATTGCATACGATGAACCGCCGCGGCAATGACGCCATCTACCTCGATCTGATTCGCAGGATCAGATCGGCCCTGCCCGACGCGATGATCCGTTCAACCTTCCTTGTCGGCTTTCCCGGCGAGACGGACGATGATTTTGCCGTCTTGCGGCGTTTTCAGGAAGATGCGCAGCTGGACTGGCTGGGCGTTTTCACGTATTCACGTGAAGAAGGCACAGTCGCATACGACATGAAACACCGAGTGGCCAAAAAATTGGCCAATGCAAGGAAAAACGAAATCGAAACCGCGCAAACCCCAATTACGGAAGCGCGCCTCGCGCGTTTCGTCGGTCGTGAAATCCGGGTGCTGGTAGAAGAAAAAGTCGAAGGAGAGGAACTCGCTCTCGGGCGCGCATGGATGCAGGCTCCCGATGTGGACGGTCTCGTCGTCCTGCGCGGTTCCCATGCGCCGGGAGACCTTGTGCCTGCGCGAGTCCTGGCCGTACGCGGCGTCGATCTGGATGCGGTACCGACGGACGAAGCTTCCCGACCGGGGAAGGTCCGCGCGTGAACGAAGATCTTCCGTCCTATCTTGCCGGTCTGAATCCCGAACAGCTCCAGGCGGTGCGACACGAAGGCTCTCCACTCCTGATTCTGGCGGGAGCCGGATCGGGAAAAACCAGGGTCATCACGACCAAGATAGCCTGGCTTGTGCGCGAGCGCGGCATGAGCCCCGAGTCGATACTGGCGGTGACCTTCACCAACAAGGCCGCAAGGGAAATGCGCGAAAGGGCGGAATCGATCGAACCGGCCTGCTCCCGCGCCGTGATCCGGACTTTTCATTCCTTCGGCGCATGGTTTTTGAGAAGAAACGCCCTGGCCGCCGGCCTCGATTCCAATTTCACGATTTACGATGACGACGATTCCGCCGTCCTGCTGCAGGCTGTACTTCCTTCGCGGACCAGACAGGAATGCAATCGCCTGGCCTCCCGCATCGCCAGGGCGAAGGATTTCGGGCTTGAGCCCGATTCTCCCGATCTTGAACGCGCTTTCCCGGAACCGGAATTCCGCAGAACCTACGCGGCGTATCAGGACAGGCTCAAGAAAACGGGCAATGTCGATTTCGGGGACCTCATCCGCCTGCCGGCCAGGCTGCTGGCTTCGGAACCGGCCATCGCGAAAAGAACACAACAGCGTTTCCGCGTCATTCTGGTCGACGAGTATCAGGATTCCAATGTCGCACAATTCCGCCTCCTCAGGCTCCTGGCGGGTCCCGAAACCTACATCTGCGTGGTCGGCGACGACGACCAGTCGATATATCGCTTCCGGGGCGCCGAAGTACGCAACATTCTGAATTTCGCGCAGGTTTTCCCGGGAACGATAACCATAAAACTGGAACGGAATTACCGCTCCTACCAGAGTATCCTCGATCTGGCGGGGGACGTCGTGTCGCATAACTCCGGGCGTCTGGGCAAGACTCTGCGGGCCATGCGGCCGGGCGGCGAAAAACCTCTGCTCGCTCTTCTCGACGACCAGGAACAGGAAGTCCAGTACTGCACTTCCATAGTAAAATCGCACCTGGCCAAGGGCGGAAATCTCTCCGATATCGCGATCCTCTACAGGACCAATGCGCAGTCACTCGCTTTCGAGAAGGATTTTCCCCGCATGGGCATCCGCTACAGGATTGTGGGGGCTTTGCGTTTTTATGACCGTGAAGAAGTGAAAGATGTTCTGTCCTACCTTTCCCTCATCTTGAACCCGCGGGATGAAATCGCCTTCAAGCGTGTTGCCAATAAGCCTGCGCGCGGTATAGGCGATACGGGTCTCGAAACTGTACTCGATGCGGCGGCGAGATCGGGCGAGGATTTGCTGACGGCCGCCGGCGGATGCATCGACGAATTGCGCGGGCGCGGCAAGGCGGGAATGAAAAATTTCCTTGCGATGATCCACGGATTCAGAAAAGCGCTGGGCCTTTCGGATCGTATGGATGCTCAAGGCGATCCCGACGCCCGCGAAAACCGCGACGACACAAACCGCGACGACACAAACCGCGGCGACACAAACCGCGACGACGAAAACCGCGCCGCGCCGGGAGAACCCGAGCCGTACTCCATTTCGGATGGGGGAACACGCAGGGCCGATCCCGGTACGACATCCCTGGGCGAACTGCTGCAGGCGCTTATACGCGAAACCGGTCTTGCCGAATATCACAAGGGCCAGGATGAAATCGCGGGCACCCAGAAATTGTCGAATCTTGAAGAACTCGTGAATGCAGCTTCCCTCTACCCCTTGGGCGCGGAAGGGTTGGCCGAATTCCTCGAGACCATCGAACTCGACCGGAGTCTGCAGGCGGCGGACCCTTCGGAAAGTGCCGAAGCGGTGACTCTCATCACAATGCACAATACGAAAGGCCTGGAATTTCCCGTCGTCATTGTCACGGGTATGGAACAGGGCCTTTTCCCCAGGGATGACGAGGAAGGCGAAGATCTGGAGGAGCAGCGGAGGCTCTTTTACGTAGCCGTGACGCGCGCCAAAAACCGCCTTTTTCTGACCGCCTGTCGATGGCGACGCATCCACGGAAGGCTTTTCGAGACCGTCCCCTCGCGCTTCCTGTCCGAAATCAAGCCCGAACTCTTCGATGCACGGGGGGCGGGAGGCAAAGCGACCTCATTCGGCCCCAATCCATACGCCGCACGCCCAGGCTACGGGCGCGCTTCATATTCCCCGCCTCCGCAGGGAAACGCGCGGATATCGCAGCAGTCCGGCACCAGACCGGACATGAATTCGCAATGGCGCGCGGGCGCTACGGTCTATCATGACGAATACGGTCCCGGAATGATCGTGAAAGTGAGCCCCACTCCCAGTTCGGGCCCTCTCGTGGTAGTCCGTTTCGAATCGGGAAAGCTTGCGCAGTTTTTCCCCAAATTCACTTCCAAACTCGAGAGGGTCAAGGAATGAGCGGAAATCAGGATCAAGAGCTCCGGTCGCTTGTTTCGCTCCTTCCGTCCATCCGGCGAGCGAGGTTCTGGCGGCTCTACGCGGAAGACGGCCGGCGCTTCCTCGACCTCTGGGCCCAAGGCGGACGCGGTATACTCGGCGCCCGCGGCGACGCTCTTGGCCGTGTCATGAAAGAAAATGTCGATAGGGGGCTTTCGGCGCCGCTTCCTTCAGTCTGGCGCGGGCGGCTGGAAAAAGCTCTGCTCGCATGGAAACCGGATTACGCTGCGGTACGATTCTTCCTTTCGGAAGAAAGGGCGCGAGCAGCCTTCGATGCATCCAGAAGCGCCTTCGAAGCATTGGGGGGCGCCGAAACGCCGTCCGGGATCGAACGCAAAAGAAGCCTCGGAATCGAACGCCCTATGGGTGAATATCTGGATTCCGCCGAATATGCGGGCGCCTCCACCGACCGGGGCGAAGCAGGCAAAGCGCACACTGCGCTGGCGATTCTGCCCTGCCCGGCCTCATGGTCTCCTGCGGTGCTGCTCTTCCGCGATCCGGCCGAGGCTGAAAGAATCGAATCGGACCTCGTTCCGCCGCAAATGCTCGCGGTGGGGGCTCGCTCTCTCGCCGAACTGTCGAAATTTTCTTCCCGTGTGGGCGAAAAGCACTGGCGTCGCGCCGACAGGCGCATCGCAGGCCTGTTCCGCCGCGCGGGCCCCTGGCTGATTCCTGCCTATCCGGAAGAACGCCACGCATCTATATTCCGAGCCTGCCTCGAACGCGGCTTGCTTATTTCGCCCGATTACGCTCTGCCATCGCTGCTTCCCGGCGATTTCGACGACGGCGAACTCAAGCCATTAGGCGAATTGCGCCCCTGACCAGGCACGGGTACAGACGCGGGCACGGCCGCGGGCCTAGCCGCGGGTACGGTCGCGAAATGAAGCGTGGCCACGCCGGCGAGAATGAGCGCGCCCCCAATCCCCTGTGCGATCGTGATTTTCTCGCCCAGGATGAGCAAAGAAAGAGCCACCGTACATACCGGCTCAATAGTACTCGCGAGCGAAGTGTCCGAAGCCCCTATCAATTTTATAGCCGAAAACAGGGTCGTTATGGGCAGAACCGTAGCGACGAGAGCCACACCCGCCACTGCGAGCCATGTGCCCGGGTCGGAAGGCGCCTTTACCGGATCGCCTTTCACCAAAACCCATATCCAGTACACGACCGCGGCGCTCGCCATGATCACCGCGGTAGCGGCGACCGAATCGATGCCGGCGAGAATCCGTTCGCTGCTGACAAGATACGCGGCATACGCCACCGCAACCAGGACACCGAGCGCCAATCCGCCTGCCGGATAAGCTCCGGACCGGAAAAAAGTCAGGAGACAGCCCGAGAGCGAGAGGACGAGCGCGGCCACCTGCGTCCGCACCGGTTTCCGTTTCAGAAAAATGAGCGAAATAATGAGCACGAACGATGGATACAGATACAGAAGCATGCTTGTAATGCCCGGATCGAGCAGTTTTACGGTAAAGAAATACAGACCGGCTTGCGGCGAAAACCCCAGAAGACCGAGAAGCACGATGGAAAGAAGCCTTTTGCGAGGTATGAAGGCGCTGTGTCGGGCAGTTCCCCTCAGGCGGGCGGCTTTTGCCCTGAAGAACAAGAGCAGAGCTAAAAACGCCGCCGAGAATGTGAATCGCCAGGCAAGGGTCTGTTGCACGGAAAAGCCGCGCCCGTAGAGCAGTTCGGCAAAAATACCCAACGTCGAAAAACCGACGGCGGAAAGCAGGGCGAAGGCCACGCCCCTCGCCCTGCCGTTTCGCGAATCATCGCGGGGTGAATCATCGCGGAGCGAATCCATCGGTCAGGCCTGGCTGTCGAACACTGTATCGCCGGGCGTATAGCGTGAGAGATCGATACCGTCCCTGACCCGTACAGCCTCGGCCTGGGTGCGGGCGAGTTCGGTATAGTCCCAGGATACGATCCTGTCGGTCTGGCTTGCGGACGGGGAAGGTGCCGCGGAAGCGTCCGCTCCTGCCCAGGCTGCGAGCTCCTCGGCTATCTTTTCGGCGCTGTGCGTGTCCCGGGGACGGGCTTCGTCCACGGGAGGCACCACCGATTCGGGTTTGAACCCCAGGGGTGAAGCGAGGATATTGCGATATACGACTCGCCGCAGGTTTTCGGCTTTCAGCGTTTCGTTGTCGCGCTCGAGTTTGGCCGCCCGAAGTATCGGGATGAGGAAAAACAGGGCGGAAAACGCGAGAGGCACCACGCCGAGCCCCCAGGTAATGAACGCCGCGGGATTGGCGAGCGGAATGACTTGCGTGAAAAGATAGCCCGAAGCCGAATAAAGGAACGCAAGCCCGTTGCGAAAAACGTAGCCATCAGGGGTCAGCCGGAAAAATTCCGTACCGATCGTCGCCGCGTTATACAGGAAGTAGCTTCCGAACGCGACATTGACCAGATTTATCGTCCTGAAAGTACGGTCGGCTTTCGGCTCGTTCATGGAAAATTTGCCCAGGCGCTTCAACAGGGTCGTATTGCCGTACACGCCCGGAGTCGTCCCCACTTTGGCCAGCAACTTGGGGAAGAAATAATACACAAGACCGCCTTCGCTTACTTCCGGCGTGCCTTCGAATTCCAGCATGTAGCGGTTGATCGCGGCTTCGGCTCCCTTGGGGGAAAGCCCTGTGACTGCCATGAATTCGGGCAGCGTAATGACACCCTTGTGCGACTGCAGGAACGCGACAACGGCTTTTTTCTCGATTTCCGGCCAGGATGCGTTGGGATCGCCGTCGCCGAAAACATGGGAAAACACCGATTTGAAGAGCGGCTTTTTTTCTTTTCGTTCATCGCCGAGTCGATACCTGTCGTTGGGACCTTTGAAAAGTTCGGAATAGAACCATATCCGGATCAGGCTGTCGAAAATCCGGCCGGTCATCCATAGCCCGCCGATTCCGCCCCCGCCCCGTCTGTCGCTCCGCGAATCGCTCGATCCGCCGCCGCGCTGCGCCGCGATCGACAGTATGAACGCGAACAACGCGAGGGCCAGGAACAGGACGAAGTACCCGACGAGCATCGTAACGATCCAGGCTTTGAATGCGATCTTGCCGACGGCGACAAAGCCTTTCTTGAAGGCTTTCCAGCCGCGGGCCAGTGTATGCGAAAACCCGCGATACCGGCTTTTCATGCCCTCGGGGAAAGAATAAAGGAGCTCGCCCGACTCGGTTACCTTGAGACGGGCGCCGTATTCATCGGACACGGCAGGCAGCTCCGCGTCGATCTGCTGGAGAGGCAGGCCCGTGGCTGCGGCCAGGTCGGCGACGGTAGCCTCACCGCGTTTTCCGCGAAACGCCGTGATCAGGCGCTCCCGGACCGCATCTTGATTGTAGTCGTACACTTTCTTCGGTTTTTCGGACATCGATATCACCGCGCCGCCCGCACTGCGAGCGCCCTTCCATACAAAGCAAGATACTCATTGGCCGAACGGTCCCAAGAGAAAATCCTCGACATAGCCTTTCGCCGCATCGCATCGATGTGATCCGGCCTGTTGTACCAGGCCCAAATCGCCCATCCGACCGTATCGTAGATCGACCTCGGCGTGAGATCGTCGAACATGAAACCCGTGCCTTCGCCGGATTCCTGGACATAATTCTCGACGGTATCGGCGAGCCCGCCCGTGCGATGCACGACAGGCAGGGTTCCGTAGCGAAGCGAGTACATCTGGTTGAGTCCGCAGGGCTCGTAGCGGCTGGGCATCAGATAGAAATCGGAACCCGATTCGATGAGATGCGCCGTCGCTTCGCTGTAGCCGATCTTGGCCCTGAAATTCGGCAGCTTCGACGAGAGGGCGCGGAGTTCGGATTCGCACCATGCATCGCCCGAACCGAGGACAGCGATCTGCATGCGCATATCCGAGCACAGCGGAAATGCGGCGCCATAACCGGGGCCGAAGAGTTCGCCGACGCCTTTTTGGTCGGTGAGGCGCGCGACCATGCCGAAAAGCGGAATCGAAGGATCGACTTCGAGGCCGAAAGCTTTCTGGAGTTCCGCTTTGCAGATCGCTTTTCCCGAAAGATCATCGACTGAATAAGCGGCGGGGATCAGAGCGTCATTTTCGGGATTCCATTCGTCGAGATCGACGCCGTTGAGGATTCCCACGAGATCGCGGCTCCTGTGCCGCATGAGCCCGTCCATGCCGAAACCGAAGGCGGGCGTCTGGATTTCGCGGGCATAGGTCGGGGACACGGTGCTCAGGCAGTCGGCGCATGTCATTCCGGCCTTGAGCAGATTGATGGAATCCTGGGATTCGAACCCCGCTCCGTGGAAAAGGCTCCAATCGAGTCGGAAAAATGGAAAATGGCTTTTGGAATAGATGCCCTGATAGCCGAGGTTGTGAATGCTCAGGACACTGGCCGTCCGCGCAAAATCGCCTGAACGTTCCGAATTGGCGAGATATACCGCGGCGAGCGAGCTAGGCCAGTCGTGGACATGCAGGATGTCGGGTATCCAGCCGAGCTTGCGGCAGAGCTGGAAGGCCGCGCGCGACAGCAGGGCAAAGCGTTCGGGGTTATCCGGAAACTCGCTCTGGCTGTTGGGGCCGTACACTCCTTTTCTGCCGAAATAGGCTTCATGATCGAGGAAATAGACGGGAACGCGCGAAGCGGGAAGCGTTGCCGTATAGATACCGGTCCAATGCTCGGTGGCACCGACAGGAACTCCCATGGGATCTTCGATCGCCTTGAGTCCGTCTCGGGGAATGTCATAATAGCGGGGAATGAGTATCCGAACATCGTGCCCGAGCCGACCGAGCGCCCGTGCCAGGGCGCTGACCGCATCGCCTAAGCCTCCGGACTTGGCGAAGGGCACGGCTTCGCTGGACACCATCAGGATTTTCACGTTTTTCCTCCCGAGAGGGGTGCCGGAATCCGGTTTGTCCGGATTGCCTTCAGGGGCAAACAGGACAAGCTGCGGTCACGGGTCTGTAAAGTATACGAGCGCCAAGGCATTTCGGCAATGGACCGAAAGATCCCGCCTCTGTGTCTGCCGTTACGTCCGACACTCCTACCCGCTCGCGGCCGGAATATATATACTTCATTCTATAGAGGCTTTTTCAAAAGCCGGTTACTTTTGAAATCGGCGCCATATATCCCGAATATCCCGATTCCCGAGAAAAGGAGCCTGCATGGCCGTTCCCGTATATTTTGCCGACATGCGCTCGCGCAATTCCCGCAGCTCGACGGTCACCAAGATCGAACGACTTCTGAAAGCGGTCGATCTTGGCCGCGCGGTGACTGATGGAGACCTCACTGCTATCAAAATCCACTTCGGCGAAACCGGAAACGATGCCTTTGTAAGCCCCGTATTTGCAAGGATAGTCGCCGATGGAGTCCGCAAGGCCGGAGGCAAGCCATTTTTCGCGGATACCAATACGCTCTATTCGGGCAGTCGGCACAATGCGGTCGATCATCTCGAAACGGCCATTCTGCATGGTTTCGACCGCGCGGTCTGCGGAGCTCCCGTTCTGATCGCGGACGGACTTTCCGGCACCGATTACAGCGAAATCGAAGTGGGCCTCAAGCACTTCGACAAAGTGAAAATCGCCAACGGCTTCGCCCATGCGGACGCAATGGTAGTCGTTTCGCATTTCAAAGGCCATGAGCAAGCGGGGTTCGGAGGGGCGATCAAGAATATCGCCATGGGCTGCGCTCCGCCCGAAGGCAAGAAAGAGCAGCATTCCATCCGTTTCGAAGTCAGGACTTCAGGATGCATAGGCTGCGGCACATGTGTCGAGGTTTGCCCCGAGAAAGCGATCGCAATGCAGGACAAGAAGGCAAAAATCCGCAGGGAACTCTGCATCGGCTGCGCCGAATGCGCGAATCGCTGTCCCACTAAAACCATTGGCCTCGATTGGGAAACCGATCTCTCCGATTTCATCGAACGAATGGTGGAATACGCCAAGGGAGCCGTCGTATCGAAGCCGGGCAAAGTCGTCTATCTGACTTTCGTCACGAGAGTCGTGCCTGATTGCGACTGTGCGCCCTGGTCCGACCTGTCCGTTGTGCCGGATCAGGGGATACTGGCATCCACCGATCCGGTGGCGATCGACCAGGCGGCCTTCGATCTGGTCAAGACTGCGGCTCCCACTCCAGGAGGGGCGCTCGACGGAAAAGTCTCGCCGGGCGACGATAAATTCGGAGCCCTGCATCCCGATACGAACGGCTGCGCCCAATTGATCTACGGCGAAAAGATCGGGCTGGGGTCCAGCAGCTATGAACTTGTGAGAATCTGAGCCGTCTTTACTGACCCGACTTTTGAAAGAACCCCATCCGATTATCCGCCCGATTTTCGCATGCCGGAAACTGAAGCAAAGAGCCTCCCTGCGAGCGTTATAGCCCAGGGAGGTATCTATGCGAAAATTATGGCCTCTTTTGCTTGTGACGATCACGCTGTTTTCAGTCCTGTTCGCGGGTTGCGCACAGGTCGGGCAAACCCCTGCCGCGGTCCTCATGCTTCGATTCCGTTGCGATGAAAACGTATCGAAAAGGCTGGGAGGTCCGGATACTGCTTCAAAAAGCGCGAGCGCCCGAACCATCGCTCCGACAGAAGCATGGGCAAGCGTACGGTACGTAGTTTCCGGCACGGGCCCGGGAGGAGCGAACTACAGCAAGGAAACGACATCCGAGTCCACCGAAGCAAGACTCGCGCCGGGGGAGTGGGTATTTTCGATTGTCGCACTCTCAGCGTCCGGAAAAACTGTAGCCGAAGCTACCGGAACCGCAGTTCTGTCTGCAGGAAGGGAATCCACTCTTTCTTTGTCGTTACTGCCGCTTCAGGGCCAGGGCTCGCTCGATCTTGTCTTCCACCTCGATCTGCCGGTGGCCGAAGGGGCAAGGATATCGGGAACTCTCATTTCCGAAGGATTCCCCGGAAAGGATCCGGCCGACCCTGTGCAAACCTACCCCTTTGACATCCCCGCCAATACGGCAAGCTACTCGTTTCCGGCGCTTCCCGCCAGTTTCTATACCCTGTCTCTTTCCCTGGATGATGGAGCCGGGATCGTGGCCGGGTTGGCCGAGAGCGTTCTCGTACTCAAAGATTTCCAGTCCACGGGCGAATGTCGACTATCGATCGGCACCCCCTCTTTCGTACTGACGCTGGACACTCTTCCGGTCGAGTGCATCGAGTCCATCCTTCCACAGGCGTGGTACAGGGTATCAAGGGAGCACCCTTTCTCGCTTGCCGCGGTTCTGGCCGATGCTTCGGCTCCCGCCCGCTGGTCGATCAACGGCGAAATCATCGGACAGGCCAGGCGGGCCTCAGCTGGTGTACAGGCTCCCAAAGACAGCCTGCTGTACTCCGACTCACTGAATCCGGGGGCATTTCCTCTTACATGCAGGGCGGATATTCTCGTCGGCCCTGACTCGACAGGAGCGTATGGTTCGGAAACCGCACTCTTCGAATTTGCCGAGGGCCCTTCCGGAACGGATTGGAGCTGGCGGGCGGGCCTGGATGCGCGTTCCGCCCAGGGGCCATCCCTTTTCGCCGCCGCAGCCGCGGACAATACAGGCACGGGCACGGCATATCATATCAAAGCTACGGCCGCGACAAACGATGGACTCGTCGCCATAGCCGGCTTTGACGAAGACTGTGCGATCCATCTTTTCCTCATGACCGGTCGTTCGGAGTATGAGAGCGGATCGGGACCTGCCGTCGCGGCTTCCGGATCGGGTCTGATCCGCCTTTGGAGAAATGAAATCACGATCAATTCATCCCAGAGAAACCCGGACCGTCTGGCCTTTTCCGGGGATGGCCACATGCTCGCCGCGGCATCGTCAGCGTCGTCATGGTTGAGGCTGTACGATCTGGACGACACAGGCGAAATTGCGCGAACCAGGGACATCGTAAAAACCGCCGACGCCGCAGACCCACTATCGAACTTCGACAGTATCCGGGGGCTGTCTTTTTCTGGAGACGGTTCCCGGCTCTATGCATTGGCGAATTCTCCGGAATCGGTCTTCATTTTCGACATTCAGGCATCGGGAGCCGGATCGATTGTCCTGCGTGGCCGCGTCGACCTCGGTTACCTCCGGCAAAGCAGTAGCGTAAACGCAAGTATGCAGGATATCGCGGTGGCATCCGACGGCATGGTGGTGGTGAGTGCGGCGGCTGCGGGGAAAATTACCGCATTCTCCCCGACAGTGAACAGCTTGCAGGAAAACGGCAGTTTCACAAAAAATTCGGAATCATGGACGGAACCCGGCTCTTTGGTTTTTTCAGCTGACGGGTTATGCCTCTATGCGCTGTGCGATACTTCTACCGTCTATCGCTACGTCAGAAGCACCCTGACCAGCCCATTATATTCCGGGGGCAGCATACAGATTCCCGAATCGGTTCTTCCCGCCAAAGGCATGGCCGCCGGTGTCGCCAGAGGTACGGCACAAGACTCGCCGCATCTCGGTATTTTTGGAAGCGGCGGTATCGCCATTACAGAACTGTCGCCCGTAACGGGACTTGCCCTGTCCAATGACGTATTGATTCCCGCACCCGGTGACGGCAGCGGCGCGGACTGCGCAACCGATGCCGCATTCATGAGCGGCTGTTTCGTAACCGCCGGCGGTTCTTCCGGCGTGCTTTCAGTGTACGGAAACGATTGAAGCGAAACGATTAACATTTGAGGCTTTTTCAAAAGTCGGGAAACTTTTGAAAAAGCTACCAAAACTTGAGGCATTTGCACACGGTTTCGTAGAAACCGGAGCAAATGCAAGCCAATTTCAAAAGTAACCGACTTTTGAAATTGGCTCATTTCATGAACTTTGCGCTCCCGGATGACGTCGGCTGTTTACGGGATTATACTTGTCGCATTGATGATTGACCGCACTACACGTGCGCGGTCGGGAGTGCGGATTGTACGAAGTCAAAGATTTTACATTCACGGAAATGCTGGAAAAAAGCGGCTCGCTTTATGCCGATCGCCCTGCCCTCGCTATGGTGGGCGCCCAGCCGCTGAAGTACGCCGATCTCAAACCGGCCACAAGAAAAGTCGCCGCCGCCCTACTCGCATGGGGAGTCAAAAAGGGCGACAAAGTCGCCATATTCGCTGAAAATTCTCCGCACTGGGGAGTCGCATACCTCGGCGCTTCCCGCATAGGCGCCGTTCTCGTACCGATCCTGACGGACTTCATCGCGGAGCAGGTCGGCAACATCATTCGGCATTCCGAAACGAGTGTCGTTCTCTGTTCGCAGAAACTGTTGCCAAAATTGCGCGATGTCGAAGGGCCGAGAGTGATTCTGGACATAGCGGACCTTTCCTGCATCCGTACGGCCGAGGGAGTTCTCGCGCCCGTTCTCGATCCTGCCGGTTCCGTAGCGCTCGATTCTGCCCTCATGGCCCGTACCGATACCGCAATTCAAGATGCCGCCATCAAAAAGGACGACATCGCCATGATCGTCTACACGTCCGGTACAACGGGCTTGTCCAAGGGCGTCATGCTGAGCCACGGCAATATCGTCTCCAATGCCGTAGCCTGCAAATCGATAATCATCCTTCGCAGGACGGACAGGCTCCTCTCGATCCTTCCATTGGCTCACACTTATGAATTCACGATCGGTTTTGTCATCCCCCTTTTGATGGGCTCGTTTATTTCTTATCTCGATCGTCCTCCATCGGCGAGCGCTCTTCTTCCCGCATTGAAGGTCGTCAGGCCGACGATCATGCTTTCCGTTCCGATGGTCATCGAAAAAGTCTACCGGGCGAGCGTAAAGCCCACCCTGGAGGGGATGAAGGCTTACTCCAATCCCCTTCTGAAACCACTCCTGATCAAATTCGCCGGCATTAAGCTGAAAAAAACCTTCGGAGGCAAGCTCCGGTTTTTCGGCGTCGGAGGAGCGCCGCTTTCGGCCGATGTCGAAGAATTCCTCAAAAAAGCCGGATTCCCTTATGCCATCGGCTATGGTCTGACCGAAACCTCACCCCTTATTGCGGGCTCAAGTCCCGCCAAAACCAGGCTAAGGGCTACGGGGCCGGCGCTTGCCGGAGTATCCTTGCGCATCAGCGACCCCAAACCCGGAAGCAAAGAAGGCGAAATCCAGGCAAAAGGCCCCAATGTTTTCAAGGGCTATTTCAAGGACTCCGCCAGAACCGCAGAAGCATTCTCTGCAGACGGATGGTTCCGTACGGGCGACTTGGGGTACATCGATTCAAAAAAACGCATTTTCGTGAGAGGCAGGATCAAGACGATGATTCTCGGCGCCTCCGGCGAAAACATCTATCCGGAGGAAATCGAAGCAGTGATCAACGGATCGCCTTTTGTCGCGGAATCTCTCGTATACGATGACGGCGGCGAACTCACGGCGCTCGTATATCTGAAGAGCGAAGTGCTGGAAGGCCTCGAAGCGCGGGTAAGGGACAGCCTGGAAGAAGCCGGAGACGCGGCTTCAAAAATTGGCCAGGCGATCACGGGGGTCGAAAAGGTAGCCGTCGAAAAGATAGGCCAGGCTATGAGCGATGTCGAAAAAATGATTTCGGCCACGCTCGAAAAGATCCGCAAGGAAGCCAATGAAAGGCTTGCGAGTTTTTCCCGCATTCGCAAGGTCAAGATTCAGAAAGAACCCTTCGAAAAGACGCCGACGCAGAAAATCAAGCGCTTTCTCTATCCGAAAGAGACGCAGAAAATCTGACCGCTTCGGGGCGAGGCCAATTCCAAAAGTAACCAACTTTTGGAATTGGCTCAATCGCGCATCTTGCCGATCTCGCTATCGAGCCAGATAAAGCGCTCTTTCAGCCAGGCAGTGAGCGCATCGACTTGTTTGGCGTGACTGTCCGCGGCCACAAGCTCGGGGGGATTCGGCCAGACATATATGCCCATAATCTTCCATTTTTCGAAGGTCGGTTCCTGAACCCGCGAAAGCAGTCTTTCCGTAGTATCAATCGTGCCCATGGCGGTGGATTCAAGAACATTGCGCATATCGAACCATCGCGCCGCGAAAGCCCGCTTGAATTCGGGGTTCTTCATCAAGGCATCCAGCCATGCCGCGGTAGTCGTAAACCAGCCCCGTGAATCCTTTACGTCATACCCGGCGATATTTCCGTAGTCGGAATTCCCCGCAGCCAGATCGAAATCCCATAGTGGTCCGAGCATGAGCTTTCCACCGGTATTGCGATGCAGATACACGCTCGACAGGAAATTTGAATCGTGGCTCTTGAAAAGCTCTTCGATGATGATCCAGTCGATGAACGAAGCGACGTCGATATACTCTTCATAGCCTTTGCCCGACAGGATTGCCGCTTCCGCCTTGTTTACGAATGTCCGGATGGCTTCGCGCTGGGCGGGTGTCACATCTTCCGCCTTGGGCATCTTGTAATCCATGTATACGCTCGAACTCGTCACGAAAAAGTCCTTGTCCACGATTCCGCCTTCCAGCTCGGAACGCATGTTGACTTCGAGGAAAAAGGCTGTGTCCGATCCGCCGGACGGCTTGCCGATGTCTACCCGGCCCTTGCCCGTTTCGATCTGCTCGCCCACGCAATATGCGCCTTGATACTCCCCGTTGAGGTAGAGTTCGACCGGATACTGGTGTGGAACGAAATCCTTCCCGTCGAGAATGCGTGCCGTTTCGAAGGCGACGATATTCCGCATCAGGCTTTTGTCGGCATAATTTGCGAGCAGAACCCAGGTCTTGGATTCGGCCATGCCAAAAACCGATACCGCTTTGGAAAACGAAAGACGATAGGGTTTCTTGGGCATACCCCACGTAGAATTGCCGCGGCCGCGTATGCGTGTATCGGAAAGCGGAAGCGGAAACGCCCAGGCCGTCCCCCCTCCTGCGATGGCGATTGTCGCATCGACCCAATCGTCCTTCGAGATGATGGGTGCATTGTCTTTTGTTTTCACATAGACTGTCGGAATACCGGAATCTGCGATTTCGAGCCTGTAAATTCTGCTCCTGCCCTTCCTGTCCACGGCTTCCACCGTCTTTATGACGGAAATATCGAACACTTTTCCGGAAACCAGGGAAACGCCTCCGGACTTGAGTGAGCCGGCCGCGATCGACCAGCGGAGTGAAAGCAGCGGAGAAGTACCACCGGGAATCGTAGCCCGAATGACGCCCGAATCCACCCCTTCCTCGATCGAGCATTGCACTTCCGGCACGGTCAGATAGGGGTTGCTCCCCGATGTCACAACGAATTTCCTGATCCTGGCTGCGCTCCCGGCGCCGTCGGAAAGCGGCTCAGGAGCGATCGCACAAGAAAACAGAAACGAAAAGACCAAGGATACGGTTATGAACGAACAAATTTGCGCCTTGTTTTTCACATCGCCCCTCAGTTGCGAGTCGTGGGAGGATTATGGGTGTCCGTACCGTTTCCGTTTTCGGGATTGATGATTTTGACACCGTTGAGCGCTATAAAACCGCATAGACATGCCGCGAGCGCGGCCACTTTTACGGAAAAACTCCAGGGTGACGGCAGAAGCACGGAACTCACCGCCGAGAGCGAAAGGATGATACATGCCGAATAGACCACCGCGAGAACGGCCTTGGGGCCGAACCCCAGGGTCTGCAGCCGATGATGCATGTGTCCGCGATCGGGGGTAAAAAACGAAATTCCCGCTCTCGTTCGCCGCCAGATAGCTGAAAGGGTATCGAAAATAGGAATCGCGAGAATTGTCGACGCCGACAGGAATCCGATCCGGGCATCGTGGTCGGTCTGTCCCAAAAGAGGAAGCACCGAAAGGCAGAAACCGAGAAACAGACTCCCCGAATCCCCCATGAAAATCTTGGCGGGAGGCTTGTTGTACAGAAGAAATCCGACTGCGGCTCCGCAGAGAGCGAAACAAAGCACCGCTCCCATCGTGTCGCCGCCAATAAGCATCATCGTTCCGAAAGCCGTCGCGGCGATCGCCGAGATACCCGCCGCCAGACCGTCCATTCCATCTATCAGATTTATCGCGTTGGTCACACCGATGATCCAGATAAAAGTGAGCGGCCAGGAAAACACACCGAGATCGAAAGTACCGTTCCCCCATGGGATGAGGACAATCTTGAAACGATACCCTGCGGACATGACCAGAAGAGTGGCCGCAGCCTGAATGACCAGCTTGAACCTGGCGCGAAGAGTCCGCAGATCGTCGATCAGTCCCAGCATAAGAATGGCCACGCCCGAAAGGACGAGCGGCAGGACCCGAATGCCGTGCGCGACGCTGCTCCTGAAGGAATACTCCAGAGCCACAAAGGCCCCGACACTGCAGATGAACGCAAAGCTTATCCCTACGCCGCCCAGGCGCGGAACCTCCCCGTCATGCACTTTGCGTTCGTCATGCTTGTCGAACAGTCTGCGTCTGCGTGCGAATTCGATGATGACAGGCATCGATGCAGCAGAGAGCGCCGCGGCGAGAAGGAACGCCATCAACGACAAGCTTTATCCCTCCAGGTTTCCGCAGGCGATCGCATATTCTAAGTATATGTATTTCGGCCTGTCAATCTCGGCTTTTCCATCGCTAACGCGATAAAAACAGCCCGACCGGGTTCGCCGGTCGGGCTGTCCGCGTGATGCTGACGCTGAAAAATCAGCCTCTGTAACAAAGCACGGGCGAGCGGGCGGCCGCCACTTCGTCCAGCCTCCCGACGGGCGTAATGGAAGGAGCGTCGTGCAGAAGTTCAGGCTTTTCCGCGGCTTCCCGGGCGATCTCAAGCATCGCTTCGATGAAGGCATCGAGAGTCGCCTTGCTTTCCGTTTCGGTCGGCTCGATCATCAGGGCTTCCGGCACGATAAGCGGGAAATAGATTGTGGGCGGATGGAATCCGAGATCGATCAGGCGCTTGGCGATATCCAGAGTATGGACGCCCGGAGCGATATCGCCCATCGCGACGAATTCATGCATGCAGGCGCGAGGATACTTTACCTTGTAGGCGCCTTCGAGTTTTACCTTGAGATAGTTGGCGTTCAGGACGGCGTTTTCGGCGAGAGAACGCAAACCGTCCCGGCCGAGCGTGAGGATATAGGCGTAGGCGCGTACAAGCACTCCAAAGTTACCGTAGAAGGCTTTCATGCGGCCAATGCTGTGCTCGGGCATTTCCATCGCGAAGCGGGACTCTTTTTTTACCGCCACGGGCCCCGGCAGATAGGGTGCCAGTTCCGGCCCGGCCGCCACCATGCCCGCGCCCGGGCCGCCGCCGCCGTGGGGCGTGGAGAATGTTTTGTGCAGGTTGAAGTGCATCACGTCGATGCCGGCCTGCCCGGGTTTGAAGACGCCCGTGAGAGCGTTCATGTTGGCGCCGTCGCCGTAGACGAGCCCCCCGGCTTTATGTACGAGCCGGGCGATTTCTTCGATATTGCGCTCGAACAGTCCCAATGTGTTGGGATTGGTGATCATAATGCCGGCAACAGTGTCGTCGAGGGCTGCCTTGAGGGCATCCATGTCGATCCCGCCCTCCGCATTGGAAGGAATGGTCTGCGTCGTCATTCCCGCCATCGAACAGGACGCGGGATTGGTGCCGTGCGCCGAATCGGGGATCAGCATTTTGACGCGCCTGCCCTGGCCTTTTGCCAGCTGCCTGGCACGGATCATGAAGACGCCGGACAATTCACCGTGCGCGCCCGCCGCGGGTTGCAGGGACACCGCGGAGAAGCCCCCGATTTCCGCGAGGCTTTTCTGCAGCCGATATACGAGTTCGATGGCGCCCTGGCTGTGTTCCGCGCCCGCAAGCGGGTGCAGGTTCCGCCAGCCCGGCAGGTTCGCCGCGGTTTCGTTGGCTTTGGGATTGTATTTCATCGTGCAGGAGCCGAGCGGATAGAATTCCGTATCGATGGAATAGTTCTTCTGCGAAAGCCGCGTGAAATGGCGGACTACCGTCAGCTCGTCGAGTTCCGGGAGCGCAAGTTTCCCCCGCGCCAGTGCGGCGGGGATTTCATACTCGGGTACGTCGCAGGAAGGCAGGGCGCAACCGGTGCGGCCTGCGCTCGACAGTTCGTAAACGAGGGGTTCGGGCCTGAGATTCATTTGGAAGCCTCCTCGAGCGAGCTGGCGAGCAGTTCTATCTGGTTGCGCGTGTTCATTTCGGTGACGCATACTAGGAGTTCATGCGTGCGCGAAGCGTCGTAACGCGACATCGGGAAACCTGGCACCACGCCGCGGCCCGAAAGTTTCGCATAGATCTCTTCGGCGGGCACCGGCGTCAGAACCGTGAATTCCTTGAAGAATTCCCTGGTCGCCACTTTGAAACCGGGCACCTTGTTGATGAGACTTGCGGCAAAGTGCGCTTTGTTGCGACAGAGCGTCGCCACCGTTTTCATGCCCTGCGCGCCCATGGCCGCCATGTAGATGCAGGATTGCAGCATGACGAGGCCCTGATTGGAACAGATGTTCGAAATCGCCTTTTCGCGGCGGATATGCTGTTCCCTGGCGGTCAGCGTAAGGACGTATCCTTTGCGGCCTTCATGGTCTTTGGCTTCGCCGACTATGCGCCCGGGAATTTTCCGCATGAGCTTCGTGGTTGCGCCCATCATGCCCAGGTAGGGACCGCCGAAATTCATCGAATTGCCCAGACACTGGCCTTCGGCAGTCACGATGTCGGCACCCTGCTCGCCGGGGCTTTTGAGGATCGCGCAGAGGAGCGGATCCGTATGGACGATGAAAAGGGCTCCGGCCGCGTGCGCTTTTTCGGCGGCGGCGGAAAGCGGGTAGATTTCGCCCGAGAAGGTCGGATAGGAAGCGACGACACAGGCGGTGGAAGCATCGGACGCAGCCGCGGCGGGATCACCTTTGTAGCGTTCGACTTTGACCGGGAAGGATTCAAAGTAGGTCGTGAGAACTTCGAGATACTCGGGATGCAGATCCTCGGGCACCAGAATGCGGCTGCGCGTTTCATCGGCGCGCCAGGCCATGAGGACAGCCTCGGCGAGCGCCGTGGCGCCGTCGTAATGCGATGCGTTCACGACCGCCATGCCGAAAAGCGTCGCGGCCATGCTCTGGTATTCGAAGATCGCCTGCAGAGTGCCCTGCGAAACTTCCGGCTGATACGGCGTATAGGCGGTGAGGAACTCGCCGCGCGAAGCAAGAGCCGGCACGAGGGAAGGGATGAAATGATTGTAGGCACCGGCGCCGAGAAACCAGGCGGTTCTGTCGGCGCGCATGTTTTTTTCGGAGAGTGCTTCGACTTCGCGGAGCACTTCAAGTTCGGACAGGCCTTTGGGCATATCGAGAGAGGGGAAACGCCTCGATTCGGGGATATCCTCGAAAAGTTCCTCTACCTTCTTTTTCCCGATGGCAGCGAGCATCGCCTCGCGGTCCGCGTGGGTATTGGCGATATAAGGCACGGAATCATGCCTCCCCGACCGTGGCACCATACGCGGCCGCATCCATGAGGACGTCGAGCTGGGCGGCATCGGACGGCTTTACGCGAAGCATCCAGCCTTCGCCATAGCAATCGCGGTTCACGAGGGCGGGATCGCCTTCGAGCGCGGCGTTGACGGCCACGACCGTCCCGCCCACCGGCATATAGAGGTCGGAAGCTGCCTTGACGGATTCGACCACGCCGAAAGTCTGCCCTTTGGCGATAGTCTTGCCGACCGCCGGAAGTTCGACGAAAACGATATCGCCGAGCTCGGCCTGGGCATGATCGGAAATTCCGACAACGACTTCGGCTCCGTCGAGACGGGCGTATTCGTGGGATTCGGCGTAGCGTGCTTTGGAATCGATACTCATGTCTGTGCTCCTTGCATGATCATTCGGTATTCCGGCTATTCCGGTACTCCGGTGCGATCCATGACCGATCGCGACGAGGTCTATCTTCGGTACGCGGGGACGTAGAGCGGCCGTTTGACGACGACCGCTTCCTTGGGCTGGCCCCGCACCAGCACCGCGAGCCTGGTTCCGGTCTTGGTCAGACCGGGTTCGACAAAGGCGTTGGCGGCGTATTTCTTGACCGTGGGGCAGAACATGCCCGCCACGCATACGCCCACTTTGCGGCCCGAAACATCGACAACATCATACCCTTCGCGCGGCACGCCGCCCGTCACCTCGAGGCCGACCAGTTTACGGGTGACCCCTTCCGCGGCGAGCTTTTCGAGGGCTTCCTTGCCCACAAAATCCTTTTCGAAATCGCAGGCCCATTTGAAGCCGGATTCGAGCGGTTTGATCGACGGGCTGATTTCATGGCCATGCAGTGGCATGCCGGCCTCGAAGCGCAAGGAATCGCGTGCGGCAAGACCTATGGGCATGGTTTCGATTCCGAGCTTGGCGCCCGAATCGAGAATGTGCTTCCAGAGGAACTCGGCCTTTTCGGCGGGGAAGAACAGCTCGCCGCCGTCTTCGCCCGTATAGCCGGTGCGTCCGAACAGGACGGGCACCCCTTCGATCGCGATCCTGCCCCAGGTGAAGCGCTCAAGGGTGGATACGGCAGGCTTTCCGATTGCGTCGAGAAGCTCGATCGCACGGGGGCCCTGTACGGCGATCATGTAGGTTTCATCGGATTTGTCGATTACTTTGACGCCTTTGGGCGCGTGCGCGGTGAACCATGCGAAATCGGCCTCGCGGTTGGATGCGTTGACGACAATCCACCAGGAGTCGGGCATGCGGTATACGAAAAGATCGTCCAGCACGAAGCCCTCACCGTCGAGCAGGAGGGAATAGCGCGCCTGGGGAACGACCATGTCGGACACGCGGGCGGAAACGAGCCTGGACACGTACTCATCGGCGCCGGGGCCCGAAATCTCGATCTGGCCCATGTGGTCGATATCGAAAAGACCCACCGAACGGCGGGTGACCAAGTGCTCCTCGACGGAACCGGTAGGATAGCTTATGGGCATGTCAAAACCGGCGAAAGGCGCCATGCGTGCGCCCCTGGCCAAGTGCCAGTCATGCAGTGCTGTAGTTTTCAGAGAAGACTCCTTCGCGGGCGAAAAGCCTGTTCATGAGTATTTTAACACGGAACCGCAATACCGGCAACAATGGCCGCCCGTCCGGAAGCCCCTGTCCCGACCTTCACGAGGCGAGTCAGAAGCTGTTGCGCGAGATGGGTTTACCGATGAAAACGCCTTCGCCGCCGAGGTATTCCCTCGTCTTGCCCTCGATGAGGATCTGCACGTCCTGGATGCCGGGAAAGGATGTGGCCGTATAGACTATCTGCTTGAGCTGGCCGGCATAGCCTTCAATACCGTAGCGGTTGTACATAAAAGCGTCGCTTAGGTCGATCGTGGCGGTACTGCCGCGTATTCCGACACCAAGGAGCCGGGTTCCGCGCGGGACCAGGCTTATGAGTTTTCGCCTTAGTTCGTCTTCGGTCGGGCCGGCGAGAAGGGCGTTGAGCGCATCGGCGAGAGGCGAATCCGAAACCGCAACGGCGCGCTTCACTTCCTGGCGCGTGATTACGCCGTCGTCTTCGATCCTGACGAAAAACAGGGAAACCGCACGGGTTTTCGCGGGGGAAAGGCCAGCCGCCGTGCCTGTCGCCGTATCCGACGCCGTACCCGGCGTTGCGCCCGGTGTCGCGTTCACGCCCGTTCCCTGCCCTTCGCTTCCGGTCGCGTTGCCCGGCGAGCCATCCTGCACAGGCGCGGCGGCATTGGGCGCCGAAACGGCGGGTGCGGAGACCAGGGGTTGTGCGTCCGGTGAGGAAACGGGAGCGGACTTGTCGGTTGTATCCGTTTTCCTGGTTTCAAGGATTTCGAGGAACTTGGAGTTGCTGAAGGCGGTCTTGATGGAATCCAGGTTGACCAGGAAGAGTACGGCGATGACCGCCATCGCCGCCGCCCAGATGATACAGCCGGTTCCCGGCCCCCGGGAACCGCGCCTTTGATTTCGCTTCGCCATGTGTCTATCGATACTAGTCGCCGGACCCCGCGGGGTCAATATGGAGCGATTCGGAGACGAGACCGCCTTTCCGGACACCCGATGCGGCCAGACGGATCAACTCGATATCGAAAGCGGGACTTTTTCCGCCGCGCCGTGCCGCGGGGCGCAGCAGGAGCGCGCGGTTTTCGGTGGGGTCATGCAGCTGGACGAGCCTCCCCTGCGCACGCAATCCCACGCCGCCATGGACATAGCGATGCCCGGAAAACCACAACGCGTCGGCGCGCCCGGGACCGAGAAGATTTTCCAGACTGTCACGCACCGAGTCTGCTTCGGCCTCGTCGTTGTCGGTCCAGATGAGCGCGGCTACGATGTCCGGCCTGTCCCGGTAGGAAACGAGGGATTCCGTATCGACGGCAAAGGCCGGCTCGGCGTGGCTCGCGCAGAAATCTTCGCCGCAGGCTGCGACGGGAAGAGCCAGCTCGTACTCCCGCACGCGTTCCAGAAGTTCCCTCCCGTAACGCTCGGAAAACCATGCCGCCGACATGGCTCCTTCCATCGCATATTTCCTGAAACTGAAATCGCCGTTTCCCTCGATATTCCCGAGATTGTCGTGATTTCCTTTCAAACAGTGAACATGCCGGGGAAATGCCGCTTTCAGGCGAAAGACGATTTGCAGGCAGGAAAGCGCAAGCGACATTTCGAGATCCATCGCCGGGTTTTCCTCGCCGCCCGAATAGCCCTGGACGAAGCCCTCGGCCGCCTGAGCCCAGCGGGCCGCGGCTTGCGGGCCTTCGGAATGGAGGATATCTCCCAGGCAGAGAAGGACGAGTTCGCCCGCGGCCAGCAAATCCGCGACTCTGGCGGCGCCGGAGCCCGGAAGCTTCGCGTCGAGGAGAGTGGCAAGAAGCTGACCGCGGGCATGCAGATCGGGCACGATCAGCGTGTGCAGCCGGGGAAGACAGACGAGACCGCCCGGCCTTCCCTTCCTGTCGGGAGGACGCAGGGCGGCCGGCTCCGAATCGAGCGCGGCCAGAGCGGCTTCGAGATCGGCCCGGAATTCCGCGGCATCGGGAGAAGAGCTTCTCGCGGCGAGCGCCCGAGCTTCAGAGACCGCTTTCGCGGCCTTCTGCCCGTCTTTCATTCCCCGCCTTCGGACTCCAGCCGCTTGAGCCATTCGGCCGCGACTGCGTCATCGGGATCCAGGTCGAGCGCAGAACGGAAAAAGCCCGCCGCCTCGCCCTTCCTGCCCTGCCTGAAAGAAAGAGCGCCGAGATTGGCCATTATCTTCACATTCTCGGGCTCGGCGCGGAGCGCGCGTTCGAGACTGCGGCGCGCGCCCGTCAAATCGCCCAGCTCGGTCTGGCAGATCGACAGTTCGTTGAAGGTGTCGGCTTCGTCCGCACCCAGACTGACCGCTTTCAGGAATGCTTCCCTGCCCTCTTCCCAGCGTTCGAGACGGCGGCAGGCCCAGCCGACGAGGAACCAGCCGTTCCAGACCGTCGGATAGCGTTCGGTAAACTCGCGGGCTTTTTCGAGGCCGCGTTCCTCTTCTCCCATGCGGATGAAATCGTATGCTTCCTTGAACAGGGTATCGAGGTATCCCGATTCATTGAGCTTTTTCAGCACTTCGCGGGCACGTCCGATCCTGACTTCGTCGTCGTCCATCCCGACATAGGTAGTGAGGAGGGATACCGCCCTGTCGAAATTCCGGCGTTTCAGGAAAAAGAGGGCCGCGTGATAGAAAGCCAGGGGAAAAGGCGGTTCCTCGGCGAGCAGGCGCCGATAGATCGAATGGGCGGCTTCGTCTTCGTTTTCCGCTTCGTCTTCGCGCGCTTCCTGCATCAGGAGCGCCGATCGCTCTTCGTACAGGAAAGCGAGATCCAGCAGGGGTTCGGGCCTTTCAGGATGGAGGCCTGCGAGGGCGAGGAAGATTTCCTCCGCCACTTCCCATTCCTTGGCCTGCGCTTTCTGCACGCCGGCGGTCGAAAGCTCCTCGAGGAGCCCGGGTTTGACCGCTTTGATGAAGCGCCGGTAATAGTCGGCATTCCCGTCCGACGGATTCCAGGCGAGTACGCGAAGCATCCCCGTCACGATCGCCTCGGCACTGAGTTTTGAAAGATCGAACCCTTTTTCGCCGGGCTGAATCTGCACGGGCAGAGGGACGCCGGCCTCGAGCGTAAAACCGCCGAACTCCCTGGCGATCTGCCCGGGCAAAGCGATATAGCCTATGGTCGCCAGGGCTGCGCGGGCCTTGGCGGCATGTATGGACGCCTGCGAGGGGAGCGGGACGCTACCGGCCGGTCCGGCCGCCGCGGCAGAAGCCGCGACAGAAGTCGCGGCAGAAACCGATGAGAGAGGAGCGGGTCTGGCGGGAGGCCTGGAACCGGGCTTTCTGCGGGAAGTATCTTTCATTTGCCTTCCTTCCAAGGGAAAATCATGCCTTTAAGCGACCTTTCTCCCACGAGTTCGCGTTCTTCTTCAAGCAGTTCGCCCCAAGGCACTGCCTTTCGGTTCGCGTCCGGATTGGCGTCGAGCCAGTCGTATTTCCTGATCCGGAGTTTGACCGCATCGGCCTGGGCGACCGCGATCCCGGCCAGTCCCGGCACAAGAAACGCAAGCAGAATCGAAAGCACCAGGCTGACCGCATTATAGAAAAGCAGGAAAATCGAGAATCCTGGATTGTCCATGAACAAAGTGGCCGATTTTCGCGCATTTTTTCGGAATCCGCCGCCGAAACGGGCCTGGAGCGGGAAAAAATACTGGAACACGAGAAGTATGATCGCAGCCGTCCAGAAAAGGAGCCCGGCGGCGAAGGGGCCAAAGAATCCCTGAACCGACAGATAGAAGGGAATGCCGACCCCGAGCGCAAAGAAGAGAAGGAGATTGATTCCCGCCATCTGAAGCCCGGGCACCAGACCGGCTTTGAGTGCGGCGAAGGCGCTGGCGAAGGTCGCCGAACCGTAGTCGGAGATATCGTTCGCCATCCTGGAGCAGGCCGTCTGCCACAGCGTCATGGCTATGATGCCGAGCGCGATGCAGGCGAGAGAGGCGAATCCCGTGACGCCGAGCGATTGGGGAAGCACGATGATTCCGAGAAAAAGCAGCAGGTGCACCGCATTCATCGCGACCAGGGAAAAAAGATGATCCCAGCCGTCAAAAAAGGCTTTCTTGAAAAAGAATCCAATCATGCAACTGCTATAGCGCAGGCTTGACCTTTCGGCAAGTCCGCCACTACTCTGCACGATGGAGCCGTCGCCGGACCCCGGTACGACGAAAACCGCACGGCGCGGGCTATCATACAAAGCAAAGGGGTACGGACGTGCACGATCAGTACCGCTTCCCGCTCGAAAGCTTCATGGCCAGAGAGAAATTCGAGCGCATCAAGGCATTTGCCGCGGACAAGGAAACGCCTTGTCTCATCCTCGACCTCGACGTAGTCCGCAAAAACTACGAAGAGCTCCGGAAAAACCTTCCGTTCGCCAAGATTTTCTACGCGGTAAAGGCCAATCCGGACGACACAATAGTCGCCCTTCTGCGGGATCTCGGCTCCAATTTCGATGTAGCCACCCGATTCGAACTCGACCAGCTCCTCAGGCTCGGAGTCACACCCGACCGGATGAGCTTCGGCAACACGATCAAAAAAGAAAAAGACATCGCCTACTTTTACGAAAAGGGCATCAAACTCTTCGTAACCGACTCGCTCACCGATCTGGACAAAATCGCCAGGGCCGCTCCAGGTTCGAAAGTTTTCTTCCGGCTCCTCACCGAAGGTCTCGGCGCCGACTGGCCGCTTTCGCGCAAGTTCGGTTCCCATCCCGACCTGGCCCGCCAGCTCATCAAGACCGCAGTGCGCTTCGGCCTGCAGCCCTACGGCATATCCTTCCATCCGGGCAGCCAGCAACGCGATGTCGGCCAGTGGTCCAGCGCCCTCACCACCGTCGCCCAACTTTTCCGCTGGGCGCGCGAAGACGCGCACGTCGACCTCAAGATGATCAACATGGGGGGCGGTTTTCCGGCCAATTACGTCGAACCTACCGACACGCTCGCCCAATACGCCGACGACATCCGCCGTTTTCTCGACAACTCCTTCAGGGACCAATGGCCCGAAGAAATCATCATCGAGCCGGGCCGCTCGATGGCGGGCGACGCAGGCGTGCTCGTAACGGAAATCGTGAATATCGCCAAAAAATCGGTGCATGATCGCTATCCCTGGGTCTTCCTCGACGTAGGAAAGTTCGGGGGTCTCATCGAGACTCTGGACGAAGCGATCAAATACCCGATCTACTTCGAGGGTGAAGGCAACGCGGTGGATGTGATCCTGGCCGGTCCCACCTGCGATTCGATGGACATCCTTTACGAAAAGAGCACCTATATGATGCCCGAAACCGCCAGGATCGGCGATCGCGTGTACATCCTCACGACGGGGGCATACACGCAAAGCTATTCGTCCATCTATTTCAACGGTTTCCCGCCGCTGGCTTCGTACATCCTGAAGTGAAAAACCGGCCGCCCCGACCCGGCGCCGCCCGACCGGGCTCGAGTTCCGGCCGTGCGGGCGGCGCACACGCATTCTTCGCTTCCCTTCCGGCGATTCTGGCCATTCTCGCGGTAGCCGGCCTCATGGCTCTCCGTATCGCACGCCCGGACGCGGTCGTCGCCGACGGATCGGGCCCCCCTTCCGCCCTGCCGGAACCCGCCGGCAAGACTACTGGCGCGGCCGACGCGGCCGGCCCTATCGCCGGAGATATTCCGCCCGCGAGCCTGCCCCTGCGGATAGCCACATGGAATGTACGCGATTGCGCGATTTCCGACGCAAAAACCGGAGAACGGATATCCCTGCACGACGGAATAGCGGCAGTCGTGCGCGATCTTCGCGTCGATATCATCGTGTTCGAGGAAATCCAGCGCGACGACGGCAAAGGCGGCGATATCGCCCTCCTGTCCGTAGCCCTGGCGAAGGCCGGTTGGGCGATGCCGTGGAATTCGTCTGTCGAGTCCGGCGGCCAGGACGATCTCGCAGTGTTTTCCCGCTACCGCATTCTGTCATCGGAAGCGGTCCTGGCCCCCGGCGAAGCGAAAGCATGGCCCAGGCCGGGCATCAGAGCCGAGGTGGACACCGGAGCGGGACATCTGCAACTGTACGGTTTCCATTTCAAGGCCATGTCCGACCCGGAATCGCAGGCGGCGCGTCTGCGGCAGGCGACGGCCCTGGCGGGTCTCCTGCGCGCCGAAATCGGCGCGGGAACCGCCCCCGGCGCGGACAATGTGCACGGCATACACAACACAGACAGCTCAGACAGCTCAAACAATGCGGCCAACGCGCTCATCGTGGTAGGCGGCGACTTCAACACGACCAATACCGACGAGCTGTCAGGTCCCGGATCGACGCTCGCCATGCTCCAGCTCAAGGACAACGCCGATCCTTCCGACGATTTCCTGGCGGCGAACCTGCGATACCTCCCCGGCATCCCGACCTATGCGGACGAGCGCTATCGCAGTGTGCTGGACCATATCATCCTTTCGCCCGCGGCCGCGCGCAGCCTGGTTCCCGGTTCCGTATCGATCGCGGAACTGCCGGAAACGAACGGAGCGGCGCCCCTTTCGGACCACCGCCCCGTTCTGGTCGAGCTTTCGCTGCCTCTTCGCTGATCGCGACACTGATCGCGACGCTGCGCGCTGCGCAGCGTGCGCCCGAGCTATTTCACCGCGAGCCTGGCCGCCGCGGCGACGATCCGCGCACACAAATCGGCGATATCCTTTTCCTCCACGCAGGAGAATGCCACGCGCAAGTATCTGTCCTGCATGGACACGGTGCCCACTCCCTCGCCCTGGAGCAGGGCGACGCGAAGCGCTTCGGCCGAGAACCCGGAGCATTCGAAACTCATGAAATAGCCGGAATTGAAGGGTAAAGGCCGGAAACCCGCAGGCATGGACATCGACGCAAGCGCGGCCTTGAAGGCCTTGTAGCGCGATTCCAGAACGCTGCGATAGTGCACTTTCTGCTCTTCGTAGCCCGGTTCCTCGAGCGCTTTCAGAAGAAGATGCTGCCCCATGCCGCTGGAGCTGGACACCGAGGATCTGATGACGCCCAACAGCTTCTTGATGAGGGCGTCGTGGTGTTCGGGCGTAAGGGCTTTTCCCGCGAAGCTGACGAAACCGATGCGGAAGCCCCATACGTAGTCTTCTTTCGTGGGGCCGTCGGCCTTGACCGCAAGAATGTTCGGATGGGCATCGACCAGCCGGGCGAAAATCGATTCACGGAGGAGATTGTCTTCGTACTGGAGGCCGAAATAGGCGTCATCCGTGATGACGAGGAGATCCGTGCCTTCGTCGGCGACGCGCACAAGAGCCTCGACGATCCGGTCGGCCTCGGCAAGCGTCGGCGTGTAGCCCGTGGGATTGTTGGGAAAATTGAGAATACAGATCGCCTTGCCGCGGCGCGAGCCCGCATCCCTCAATCGGGTTTCCATGTCGGCGATGTTGAAACCGCCATCCTTGAAAATGGGGTATGTGAGGCCGGCCGCGGTCTTGCGCTCCTCGATGATGAGCCTGTAATTGGGCCAATGCAGGTCGGGCACGACGACGGTATCGCCCGGCTCGACGAAAAGATCGCAAAGATAGGAAACAGCGGCGGTAAGGCCGGGAACGACCACGGGTAGAGAGAAAGGCTTGCCGCGCAGGGAAGGATTCTTGGCTTCGATCGATTTTTTCCAGCGCGCGCGCAGTTCGGGTACGCCGCCAGTGGATGCGTATGCGACAGCCTCACGGGGACTGAGCGAAGGCAGAGCACGCTTGAGCGCGTCGAGCATCATCGGCTGTCCGTGCTCATAGGCCATGCCGATGGTCGCATTGTAGAGCTTCGCATCCTTGTCCGATTCGGCGCTCTGCGAAAGGATACCCTTGGGGAAATACATCCTTCGTCCCATTTCCGACAGAAGTCTGCCCGCGACGCATGAAGACAGCGCGGCATTCAGCTCCTCGGCCAACAGATTCATCGTTAGCTCCTAGCCCTTCGGGCGCATATTTACCGCAACCCTAGCCCCGCAAGGGCGGTCTGTCAAGAAAAGACGCCCCTTTGGGGGTGGACGCAAGCGTCTGGAAGATTCCTCAGAGTGCCACCGACGGCACTCTGAGGAAGAGTGCGGACACAAGCGAAGGCTGTGTGCATAATTGACAATATATCGATTCGATGATTTTATATTGATTGAACGAATTTGAATATTTCGGAGGAAATCGTGAAGAAAACTATCGCTGTAGTGCTCGTACTTTTTGCGGCCGCGGGCATTGCCTTCGCTCAGGTAGATCTTTCCAAGGTAAAGAACGGCACCTACTTCGCCCAGCAGGACAGCTATTCGTCTTCCGGCTGGAAAGGCCAGGTGGTCGTGGATGTGGCCGGCGGAAAGATCACGGACGTACAGTGGAACGGCGTTTCCAATATCGCCGGTGCCGCCGACAAAAAAAGCTACGCCGCTGCGGGCAAGTACGGCATGGTCAAAGCTTCCAAGATCAAGGCCGAGTGGGATGTACAGTCCAAAGCCGCCGAAGCCTGGCTCGTGAAAACCCAGGACGTCAACTTCTCCAAACTCGACGCGAACGGCAAGACAGACGCGATTTCCGGCGCCACCCTCACCGTGTCCGAGTTCTTCGAACTGGTCCGCAAGGCTCTTTCTTCCGCTCCGGTCGCCAAAGGCGCCTACTCCAAGGACGGTTGGTTCTTCAAGGAAGCAGCGGCCTTCGACAGCGCCGGCTGGAAGGATTCCGCCCTCGTCACGGTCGTGAACGGCAGCATCGTCGATGTGATCTGGAATGGCAGCTCCAAGGACGCCACCAAGAAATCCAAGATCGTCGAATCCGTGTCCGGCAAGTACGGCATGGAAAAAGCCGCCAAGCAGGGCGCCTGGCATGTACAGGCCGAAAAGCTCGAAGCGGCGATCGTAAAAGCCGGCGATCCGTCCAAGATCGCGCTAAAGTCCGACGGCAAGGCCGAAGCCGTGTCCGGCGTAACCATTTCCGCCAACGTGGTCGCGCTTGCCATCGAAGCGCTCAAGGCCGCGAAGTAAGAAACGGTCGAAAGCTTTATGCGTACCCGCCCCGTGCGGGCGCGTAGGTCCATAGAGGGCGGCTTCCGCAAGGAGGGCGCCCTTTTTCTATTTCGCCGCCCGCTCCGCCGTCTATTTCGCCGTCTATTTCGCCGTCCGTGCCGCCGAATCGATCATGGCCACGGCCCTGACCGGAGAACCGTCGCTCGAAGGCATTTTGAGGGGAAGGCACGAGAATGTGAAAACCGGGGCATCGATGGCGTCCAGGTTCGCGAGGTTTTCCACGATCACAAGCCCCGCCCGGAAAAGGATTTTGTGGATGGGGAAATCTTCCGTATCCACCCGGTCCACGGATATCATGTCGAGGCCAATGCCTCTCAAGCCTAAACCGCACAAAAGGTTGGCCGCTTTTTCGGTGAGCACGGGGAACTTGCCGAAATAAGATTCCCGGCCCCATCGTGTCGACCAGCCGGAGCGGAACAGGACAAAGTCCATGCCGCGGATGGACTCGGCATGACGGTCGATCAGGCTTGCGTCGATAGCGCCGTCCAGACAGCCGGAGACATCCAGAAGCGTAGCGGTCCCGATGTAGTGGCCGGCATCGAAAGCGTCGAGGGTCTTCGCGCCCGTGACGATATGTCCGGGTGCGTCCATATGCGTGCCCGTATGGGAATACATGGTGATGAGTTTTTCGGCGAAGCCTTCGCGCAGAATCGTCGTGGCCTGGACGATTTTCGGCCCTTCGGTGCCCGGATAGACCGGCATATTCTCCGAAATATATTGGGTAAGATCGATAACCTTCATGAAACCCCCATTCAGTATGCTGGTCAGTATGCTGGTCAGTATGCCGGCGATGCAAGGGAAGCGAACAGGGCCAGCACCGCATCGATAACCTGGACCTGTTGCCGGCCAGTGGTTATTTCGGCGGCGCCGTCGCCGTCCTGCGGACCATAGTCGCCGAACTGTGCGTGATTGCCGCCTTCGATGACCCGATAGATCGTATCGGGCGGCAAAAGCGGTTTGGCCTTTTCGATCTTCTCCGCGGTCGCCAGATGGTCGTTCGTCGCCCGTATCGACAGCACGGGCAGGCCCGTCGCGGCAAGATTCGAGCCGCCCGACGGATACGATGCCAGAAAAACGAGAGCGGCTACGATCTCAGGATTACGCGACGCGTACAGCGCGGCGGCGACGCCGCCCAGCGAATGTCCCGCAAGAACCCAGCGCCCCGTGTCCGGCACTTCTTTCATCGCCCTTTCAAGTGCGCCGGTGCCGAGAATCGCAAAACCAAAGGGGGCTTTCAAAATGGCCGCCGGCCGCCCCGATTCGGCGACTGCGCGCGCCAGATAGGAATACGCCCCGGGCGGTACCCGGGCGCCGGGATATATCGCCAACCCGGGTTCGCCGGACTTCGCTTCCACTGGAAGGAAATACAGATCGCCTTCGACTTCCCGCACCACGACACGATCCGTCGAAACGCGGTATCCGGGGCTGGAACGGTCGGGAAGAGATTTCAATACCGTTCCGGACGCCAGGACGAGCAGCGCGAGAATGAGTACCAGGACGATGCCCCAGGCCCGGCGTTTCTTTTTCCTTCCGGCGCCGGAATCCATGGCCACCCCGCCCTTCTGTGACGAATTCCCCTTCTGCGACGAATTACCCAATATCATGCCCCTTTTTCGATATCCGCGGAGCGAAAGGAAAAACCGAAGGAAGCGGATTCGCCGGGCTCGATCGTTATCGCGTCGGGCGCGGAGCGTACGGACTCGACGCAAAGCATTTCCAGGTATTCCTCGTCGCCGAAATCGACCATTTCACGGCTTCTTTCGATCCAGGGATTCCAGACAAGAGTCGACGGGCAGCCCCACTGTTCGATCGCAATCCTGCGCCCGAGCTTGCGGTCCATGATCGTCTTGGGCGCTCCCGACCCGTAGATGCGGTTGGTTTCCGCCTGAATCACGACGGCACCCTTCTGGACGCCTTCTTTTCCGCCCGGGAGTCTGTCCTGGTACGCGACACCGTCCAGCCCTTCTACCTCCGCCTGAGCGATATCGCCTACACGGAAATAAGGATGGAAAGCCCCCGTCGAAACCCAGGGAGCCGAGTCGGTATTTTGGGTGGTCAGTTCGAGCGACATGCCCTCGCCCACGGAAATATCGAGCCTTGCCCGGAATTCGTGCGGCCAGCGCGCTCTGGTAATTTCATTCGATGCGGTGACGAGCGAGATTTCCGTCGTCTTTTCCCCTGACCACGCGGCTTCGACATTCCAGTCGACGAGGCGAAGAAACCCGTGCAGGGGCTGGTTTGCGTCGGAAGGATGCGGACCGAACCAGGGCCAGCAGAGAGGAATGCCGCCCCTTATGGCCTTGCCCGGTTCGAAATGGCTCTGTTTGCTCAGGAAAATCGTTTCGGTTCCGCCCGATGGCCGAAAGGACAGGACATGTGCCCCGTACAGGGAAATGTCGGCGGTCGAGCCGCCGCAGGCGATCCGCGCAACCACGATGCCGGGAACTTTTTCCCGGAATGCGACCCGGCCGCTGACGCCGAATTTTTCGTTCAGTGTCTGAATATCTGGACCATGCATGGCTTTCTCCTTCGTGTCTGTCGCCGCACTGCGCGTGACGCGTGAATCGAAGGGAAGCCGCTTCCCTTCGGGCCTGCGCGGCGGCTATCATGGTACGCGGACAAAGGCGGCGGCCGCAATGCCTTTTGCGGCCGCGACGCCGTCCGGGAAACGGTCGAACGCCGACGGAAGCATGAAGACAGACGAAAGCATGGAGATATCGGTGAGCGCGCAGAATATGATCCATTCCACGCCATCCACACCACTCACGCCACCCACATCACTCGCGCCGACTGCGCCGCAGAGCGGCCCTTCCCGCATTTCCTCGCTGGCCGGGCTGTATCCCGAATCCGCCTGCGCGGACCAGGCGCGCCGCTGGGCTTCCCTGCGCGACAGCATGGGCGCAATCGGCGCGCCCGGAAATACCGGCCGTCGCGGGGAATCGGATCTGCGGTTTTATTCCGCCCCCGGCCGGACCGAGCTGGGCGGCAATCACACCGACCACAACCACGGGCGCGTTCTCGCCGCCGCGGTCGACCTCGACTGCATCGCCGCCGTGCGCCGGCGCGACGACCTCGTCGTGCGCGTCAGGTCCGAAGGCTACGAAGCGTTCGAACTCGACCTCGCGGAACTCGAGCCCCGTCCCGACGAGGAAGGCTCCACCGCCGCACTCGTGCGCGGTGCGGCCGGATGGATTTCGGACCGCCATGCCGCGGGCGGAAGGCGTGTTTTGCGCGGCTTCGAAGCGAATATCCGTTCCAGCGTTCTATCGGGCTCGGGCCTGTCGAGTTCGGCCGCGATCGAAGTCCTTTTCGGCACCATTCTCGCGGACCTTGCGGGACTTTCCCTGTCCGCGGTGGAAATCGCGCGCATGGGCCAATACGCCGAAAACCGCTTTTTCGGCAAACCCAGCGGCCTCATGGACCAGACCGCCAGCGCTGTCGGAGGCATCACGGCCATCGATTTCGCCGATCCCGAATCGCCCGAAGTCCGTCGCATCGATTTCGATTTTGCGGATTACGGCTATTCGCTCGTCGTCGTAGACTCAGGCGGAAGTCATGCCGACCTTACGTCCGACTACGCGTCCATACCGGCCGAAATGAAAGCCGCGGCCGCAGTGTTCGGCAAAACCCACCTGCGCGGCCTGACCCGATCCGACCTGGCTTCCCGGGCCACGGAAATCCGGAAAGCCTGCGGCGACAGGGCTTTTCTGCGCGCCTGGCACTTCGCGGGCGAAAACGAAAGGGCATTCCGGATGGCGGCCGCGCTCGAGTCGGGCCGGCTCGAAGAATATTTCGGTCTCGTACGGGCGAGCGGCGACTCGTCCTGGAGATTCCTGCAGAATCTCTATCCGCCGCACAGGCCCGAAGAACAGGGACCCGGCCTCGCCCTGGCGCTGGCCGAGGAATTCCTTTCCGGCGAAGGCGCGTGCAGAGTGCACGGAGGCGGATTCGCCGGCACTGTGCAGATCTACGTGCCCACGGCACGGCTTGCCGGCCTGCGCGCCCTCCTCGAACCCATATTCGGCGCGGGTTCCGTGATTCCGGTCTCGATCCGCCCCGTCGGAGCGGCGATAATAGAGCCTTCGGCGATCCCGTAAAGGAGCGTGCGCATGAGCGACGGAAAGAAAGGCTTCAGACCCTACCTCGGCCTCACCTTCCTCATCGGATTCGGTTTTTTCACCATGGGTCTCATGGACCCGCTGTATGACACC
>Ga0209749_1000555_pt1 | contig 48491 bp, 41 predicted proteins | sample EPASupsiteSAE347_FD_187267 | JGI IMG/M metagenome (GOLD analysis project Ga0209749, IMG submission 187267) | Bioremediated contaminated groundwater from EPA Superfund site, New Mexico - Sample SAE3-47 (SPAdes) (version 2) | ecosystem: Environmental > Aquatic > Deep subsurface > Groundwater >... | reverse complement strand
TGGCGCAAACGCAGCCAGGGTACGAAAAGTGATAAGGGAAACCGGTGGGTCGAACGGATACTCTCCCTCCGGCAGACATGCCGCCTGCATGCCAGGTCCAGCTTCAAGGTCCTTGTTGATGCCCTACATTATTATTTCAATGAACAAGATCCCGATCTCGCCTGGATCAGTGGCGGCGGTTGACCGCCCCCTGTGACGAGTTACCGATGCAGAAACATCGCACCGGAAGATGTATTTTCATCGGCATCCCTTCGAGACATCTAACTTCCGGCTCCCTCGGGAGCAGGCTTGCAATGCGACTGATGGAGTACTTCAGGGACCTGAATTATGACGTCACGGTTCAGATGGTTCGCGGATTTCCATTGGATATCGCCCGAAACAACATCTGCGAACGATTCCTTGAGAGTAAATCCGAATATTTGCTCATGATCGATGACGACATGGCCCCCTGTGTCAGGGTAGTTGTCGCCTGGATGGATTTTGGAATTGAGCCGCCCGGGTTGGGGGCGGCTCGGGGAGGCGAGGGGAAGGGTAATGTGGAGTGGGGTTGAAAATCACTTATCATTTAGTGTTGAGGGATATTCCCTTTGCGGGGATTTATGGCAGCGGCATCAACGGTGATGCTGGTGGCTGTTTCAAATTTTTGAATTCCTATCTTTATTACAGGAATAATTGCAGCTGGCACAATTTGGTCAGATGACGAACCAGGCGCGATGATATTCGCAGCCCCGAGGCCAAATTCGACAATAATGCCCCACAATCCCTCATGGATATCCTCATGCTTAATAAGGATCTCGGCAAGTTCTTTATGGCTAAAAGTATAAGTGCTTGCTGGCATCCTATTTCTCCTCCCCTAGTCGCTCAATTGTGCTTGCAAAGCGATCAAAAAACATGGCATTTGGTTTACCTGGCAAACTAAGAATGGATTGCCCTGTTTGGCGATCAAGAATCCAGGAATGCATAATTAAACTGATGCTTGTCGTTCTCGGAGGAGCTACTGCCAAATGTGTTTCCATACGGCGAACGATACGTCCATATAAGTCTTCCGCTCCGATTTTTTCCGCGATTGCCGCAACAAGGAATTGATTCAGACTCGTTCCATCGCGTTGAGCCAGTTCTGTTGAGCGTCTATGAATACTGCGTGGCAAGCGCAATGCCACTTTCCCTCCGTATCCTTGATTAATTGATGGCTTTGGAATCTCCTGGCCTTGCGATACTGCCACTTCAATCCAAGCTACAGCAGCAATATCAAGATTCTTCATTGCCTCATCCGCCGATTCTCCCTGCGCGAAACAACCCGGAAATTCCATAATTTCAGCTGAGTAGGTACCATGTTCATCGGGTATTAAAATTCGGGCATATGGTTGCCGCAAATATTCCTGAGCCATTGATTCCATGACCATAACCCTCCTCTATTCACAATCAGACAACTCTTCAAGCATCGAAATATCTTGTTCCAATTGATCAAGAATGTTACCTGCCGTGAATTTATTAAGCGCTCCCGGATGGTTCGGTATCGTGAGGGGCCGACTTCCTGGAAGCATCTCATTGATATAGGTCGGTTCGCTCCCTCGATTATCACGCTTTCTTCCCAGCGACTCAGCGAATCTGACGATCTGGCGGGACCGGAGATTACAAACAGCAGTGCGAAGGGAAGCGAGCTTCCGTTTCAATCTTTTCAACTTCGTCGCTTCCATAGTACGCTATCACCTGTGATATCGTCTGGCAAGAGGATTTTGATGGGTTTTTGTTTTCGATCCCCGGCAGCCCATAGCCCCGGATCTTCCCGTCGAGTCGATTCCCGTGCCTCTCGTTTCGCTCTTCCACTCTCCCCTACATCTCACCGCGCAGTATCGCCGCCTGGAGCCGGTTGCGTTCTTCCTTCGAGATCTTGCCTTGACTGCACAGATCCGCGGCGGCCTTCACTTTTTGGTGAATGGTCTCCTTGGATCGTATTTCCTTCAGGTAACCTGGCTCGGGGGGTTCTTTCGATTTGCCCTGATTCAATGATGCTTCTCCTGCGAGAATTTTAGCCCGCGCGGATTTATATTCTGCCTTGGTTATCTTTCCTTGTCGTTTCGCGAGGTCCAGATCGTCAAGTTGATCAACCAAACTGAGTCTTGGATTTTGATCTTGGTCTATTAATTCGTCTGCGGGTGGTTCAGGGGATTGGGGCACCGTGATTGGGACCGATGAGGCCAACTTGGCCCGTTTGATTTCATCAGGCGATGGAGAATTGTCATCAGCAACGAGGCAAAGGCCCTCAAGTTTGCGAGAGAGTGCATTGTGTCCTGCATCTGAGCAGGTTACCCAGGTGTCGCCATACAATAGACTGGCCATTCGTTTATAAAATAGATCATATATCTCCTGGTACTCGATCAATTGTCCATTTTTATCGGTCGTTGTAACTGTTCCCATCGAGGTTGGAATGATGCTGCTTTCAGATAGTGTGATTGTCAGATTCGTCAATGTTCCGTTTTCGGAAGGTTCGGTCTGCAAATCGAATGTATACACCCCTTTTGTAGCAGCCAAGACGAGGTAGACGCCATAGTTCCGCTGAGCAATCATCTCCCCACCGGAATAGGAAATATGAACATCTGTGGGATCACACAGTTGCATCACTCTGGATGCCGCATCAAGCACTTCTTCCTGGGATTTTCCAATGAATTCCCTCCCAGCCATCTTGGTCCACTCGTTGCGAGTCATCGCCCGATGTGGAGCGGCACAGCCAGTAGATACCGAGAGTAACAGACATACCAGAATAATTCTACTAAGCCGCGCCTCCACTCAGTATTGTGCCTTACTCTCCCAAGCCTTAGTCTGTATAGCAGCATAAAGGTTGGCTAATTTTCTATTCATCTGTTACCAGATTCTCATGGATTTTGCAACATCAAGGTGATACTTTACACATGATCGACTTCCTTAGACTTGGCGCCGACCCGACTACCAGATCGAAAGTGTGTATGATGCCTCCGGGCAGGGTGGTATGGATTGATTCCGTGAGGGACGCCTTGGAAGGGGAGAGAGAAGTTGCTCGGCTTTGGCGGCAATGACCATGGTCCAGTTCGACCGGGACAAGGTGTTTGAGATTGTCGAGACAAAAGGTCGCCCACGCCCGCAAGCTGATAGAGCATGGGGGAGCGCGCCGATAATGTGGCTCAATCGCTCAACGTCTCTGGGAGAACGCTTTACAGGGCGTTGCGGCTCCGAATTAAACAAAATCCAGTAATTTGACATGGGAGGAAGGTTGCTTATGGAAGAGATCCGAGACCAACTCCATCAACTTGTCAATCGGTTACCACAGAGCAAGCTCGGTAGTGCATTAGCGGCCTTAACAGAACCCATGTCAGATGACGTTATAAAACCCAAACGTCTATATCATTATACTAACCAAAGTGCGCTTTTTTCGATATTAAATACGAAGCAAATCTGGGCTACACATTATAAATATTTAAATGACTATGAAGAGTTATTAAATGGTATTAAATCATGCTTTAATTACATAAATGATATAGAGCCATGCTTTGACAGCTCCCTAAACTTTATCAAGGACCGTATGTTCTATATTACTGTATTCTCGTTATCTGCTGAGAGAGATTTGTTAAGCCAGTGGCGAGGCTATTGTCCACCTACGGGGGGGGTATGCAATAGGGTTCGCCTATTATGAATTGAATACTATCTTACAAAAGCGTGGATTTCCAGATGCATTAAAACGTTGCGTATATGATGACAACGATAAGAAGGTTATGATTAATTCATTTATAGAGGCAATTCGTCCTATTAAGAATCACAATGGGTTTCCTCAATATAGCATCCATATAGACAAATTCATCCAAACAATAGGGTTAGTTATGAAACATATTGGCTTTCGAGAAGAATGTGAGTGGCGCGCCATCTCTAATATTATCTCCCCACAATTCAACCCAACAAATGCAAAAAACGGCTATCAATGGAAATCTAGAGAAGGCAACCATTGCCGTATTCCATACATGGAGATTGATTTAAATGATAACAACAACTTCCCTGTCTGTGAAATAGTAATAGGGCCGTGCAGGAATATGGAACTAGCTGAGCAAGGGATTACTATAATGTTAGAAACATTAGGAATAAAATGTTGCGAAGTAACAAAATCCACTATTCCATATTTGGCTTGAATCTAAGTAAATGTTATATTAGTGATGAGTACATGCCAGAGTTTCTGTTTAGCTCCACAAGGGGGAGAGCGTTCGCCGGTTCTATTATCGGGGCAATTTACAACAAAGTGTCCAGTTGGCGCATAAAGGCGCATTACGACAAGCATTCTTAAATATTCAGAAAATAACAAAGCTCCTTGACAAGTATTCTGGCAAGCGTGACTTCAAAACGCAACTGAAAAGTTTCGCGTTCTCAGAGTTTCTGATCTCCGAAACTTCAGATGATCCGGCCACCAATGTGCCCGCAAAGCCAAGCACAGCGCAATACCTCATGGCGATACAACTCAACCTGCCCATCTGGCACGCTCCATGCGTTTATTATATAAGCACAGTCTCTTTGATTCGTTTTTGTTATAAGCTTTTGGAAAGGGGGGGGAAACCAGTTCGTCGCGGCGAGCGTCTCTTCGTTGGGGCTGCCGCTTCGCGTCAAGCCCTTTCACTTCGCCTTCGCGGTCTCCGCTTTGCTTCGTCCTCCTCAAATCAGCGGCTGATTCCCTCTGGTTGGTGCACAGGTTTGATGCAGCCAATCGAGGGACCTCTTCAGGCATTCTGATCGCCGCAGGAGACATTGCCGTCGCCCTGTCCGTATCCATACTGGGTGGCATGGCAGAACATTTCGGATATTTTTACCTGTTTTTGGCCGTAACGACTATTCTCGTCGTGTGCATGTATCTTGTCTATGCATTGACTTCCAGTAAGAAGACCATTCATCCCGCCCCTGCCGCCTGATGGCGCTAATGAATTCGCTCCGAGCCGGGCGCCCTCCATTCGGAAGCCGCTTGAGCGTCCGTTGATCCAACGCCCGTTCGCCGCCCGCAGCCGGAGCAGCGGAGTAAGAAGCATCCTCACCGCCCCGGTCCTCCCAACGAGCGCAACCACCCTCGATGAGATTACAAAAAATCGCACGTTACAGCCCGGTGCCAGAACCTCAAAAACGTCACGATATATTCACAATCATCACACCCAAATATCACACGGCTCCTGCAAGAATGACCGCGGCATCGGGACGAACGTTGACTTTAAGAACAGAGGAGGATTTCAATGGGAAAGACGGGGGAGCACACCATCGAGTTCATGGCTGAGGAGAGCGGTCCAATCGGCCGTCCCGCAAGCATTCTCACTTCTCTCGCCGCCGGTCTGGCGAAACGGATACTCCATATCGATGCGTTGAACGACGTGTATCGCAATGTCATGCAAAAAGCCGGCGACGCCCCGTTCGTCGATCGGGCGCTCGAAGTCATGGGCGTGAGTTATGCGCTGCCGGAATCCGATCGTTCGCGGATTCCCCAAACCGGCCCGGTGATTGTGGTGGCCAATCATCCTTTCGGGGGCATAGAAGGGATCATTCTCTGCTCGATCATGCTTTCAGCGAGACCCGACTCGAAGATAATGGCCAATTATCTCCTGGAGCGCATCAAGGCCGATCAATTCAGAGAAATGTGCATATTTGTCGATCCCCTTGGAGGGAAAGAATCTGTCGGACATAACGTGCAATCTTTGCGGAAAGCCATTCGGTGGGTGAGAGCGGGCGGAATGCTCGGCGTCTTTCCGGCGGGAGAGGTGGCGCACCTGCGCCTGCGCAAGGGTTCGGTCACCGATCCGGAATGGAACGATACGGTAGCCAGGATCATCAGGATGACAAAGGCCTCAGTGCTCCCCGTGTTTTTCGACGGCTGCAACGGCCCGTTGTTCCAACTGCTCGGTCTCCTGCATCCGCGGTTGAGAACCATCCTGCTGCCACGGGAGATGCTGAACAAAAGGAACAAACAGATTCCGGTCCGAATCGGCAAGCCCATAGACCACCACAAATTGAGCAAGTTCGGCGACGACCGGAGCATGATGAAATACCTGCGTTTCAGGACCTATCTGCTCAAGAACGGAAAAAAGGAAGAGGAGAGCACCCCTGGGGACGCTCTCCCCGCGGGCGGAATCTTCCAGCCCATCGTACCGCCCCAACCCTCGGAGCACCTGAGAAGAGAGATCGCCGCGCTGCCTCCCGACCAACTGCTGGTGGACACGGGGAGCTTTGCCGTTTACCGGGCGGACGCCGGTCAAATCCCCCACATCCTCCAGGAGATCGGGCGTCTTCGGGAAATCACCTTTCGGCAGGCGGGCGAAGGAACCGGCAAGTCCATGGACCTTGACCGCCACGACGACTTCTACACTCACCTTTTGCTCTGGGGCAAAGAACGCGGAGAGGTAGTCGGCGGCTACCGTTTGGGATTGACGGAAGACATCCTGCCTCGCTTCGGGAAAAACGGACTCTATACGGCCAGCCTGTTCGAGTACCAGGACCGGTTTTTCGATGAGATCGGCCCCGCCATCGAACTGGGGAGATCCTTTGTACGCGCGGAGTATCAAAAGAGCTTTCATCCGCTCATGCTCCTGTGGAAAGGAATAGGACGCTTCGTTTCAGAACACCCGGAGTGTAGAACGCTTTTCGGACCGGTGAGCATCAACAACAACTATCTTTCGATTTCCCGCAGACTGATCGTCGCATTTTCCAGGAAGAGCGGCCATGCCAGTGAACTCTCGCGTCTGGTGAGGGGCAGGCATCCTCTCGAAAACAGGAATCCGGCTGAACGGAAAAGGCTGAAAAACGCTTGCAGTCTGCTTGAAAACATCCAGGATCTCTCAGAGATCGTCTCAGACATCGAGAACGATCGAAAAGGCATCCCCATTCTGCTCAAACACTACATGAAGCTCGGGGGAGAATTCCTGGCGTTCAGCATCGATCGCAATTTCAACGACGTCATGGACGCGTTGATCGTGGTGGACCTGACCCGAACCGACCCCAAGATCCTTGATCGGTACATGGGACGGGACGCCGCCGGCTCCTTTCTCAGGCGCCATCGCGGCGCCTCTCTGGTAGACTGCGCCTGAACGGCAAGGATGGAGACTCCCCCATGAAACTCCGCGATGTCTATCGCTATATGACCCGTTTCAGGGACCGAAGGGTTCCGGGGCAACTGGTGATTCAGATCACCAACCGCTGCAACGCCCTCTGTCCCCAGTGCGGCATGAGAATCACCGAGCCTTTTCGACGGGCGGACCTCAGCATCGATGACGTGCGGCGCATTCTCGACACGGCTGCGCTCAAGGGCATCGAAATCGTTTCGTTCACGGGCGGCGAACCCTTGCTTTTCCCCGATGAACTCCGAACGCTCATAGAGCACGCGGGAAGCGTCGGCATAAAGCACATCAGGACGGGGACAAACGGCTTCCTATTCAGGAACGGAAGCGGAGCTTCTCGCGCGTCGAAGGTGGAGCGGCTTGCGGAGAGCCTTGCAAGAACACCCTTACGGAACTTCTGGATCAGCATCGACTCGGCGATCCCCGCGGTACATGAGAGTATGCGGGGATTCCCCGGGGTCATTGCGGGAATTGAGGAAGCCCTCCCGATCTTTCATCGCTACGGCATCTATCCATCTGCAAACGTGGGGATCAACAGGAATATCGGCGGAGCAGAGACCCGCACCCTGGAAAGAGCTTCGTTCCCGACGGAGGACGTTTACCTCAACGCCTTCCGGGATGCATTCAAGAGATCTCTCGAGAATTTTTACCGATTTGTGGCGGACCTGGGCTTCACCATGGTCAGCACATGCTACCCCATGAGCATCGGTGAAGACAAACCGAAAGAGAACTTACATGCCGTTTACGGGGCCACATCGCAAGATCCGCTGGTTCGGTTCGACAGGGAGGAAAAGGCCATTCTCTTCAAGACGCTCCTGGAAACCCTCCCCCAATTCAGAAGTCGCATAAGGGTGTTTTCGCCGGGGTGCTCCCTCTATGCCCTGCACAGGCAGTATGCCTCCAACTGCACGACCTCATATCCATGCAGAGGCGGCATCGATTTCTTTTTCATCGACGCCAGGTCCGGCGATACCTATCCCTGCGGCTACAGGGGAAGTGAGAATCTCGGCAGATTCTGGAATCTCGCCATGGAAAGCATCGAGGCGGCCTCTCCCTGCACGCGGTGCGAATGGGAATGCTTTCGAGATCCGTCGGAACTCTTCGGCCCCTTCCTTCAGGGCTTCCGCGCACCTTTGACTCTCCTCAGCAGATTCAGCGGCGACCGGCGGTATTTCCGGCTATGGCTCGACGACCTGAGGTACTACCGGGCATGCGAGATGTTCGATGGCAGAAAACCGCCGGACTTTGAGAAGCTGCGCCGCTTCGGCAGTCGCGCGTTCTGATGTGGAAGAGCCGCGATTCACCGCAACGCTTCCAACTTGTCCGTCATCTCCCACGGCAGATCCAAATCAATCCGCCCCACGTGGCCGTATGCCGCAAGTCTCTGGTAGAACCCACCCTTCGTTCTTCCCGGAGGACGTCTCAGGTTGAACTTTTTCATAATGCCCGCAAGGCGGAAGTCGATCTCTCGCTCGATCAATAAAGCGGCCTTTTCATCGGAAATCCTGCCCGTACCAAAGGTCTCCACCTGAATGCTCGACGGACGCGATCGGGAAATGGAATAGGTGAGTTGCACTTCACACTGGTCCGCAAGGCCTGCCGCCACGAGATTCTTGGCCGCATAGCGGGCTGCGTAGGCCCCGATTCTGTCTATCCGTAGAGGGTCCTTGCCGCTCAATGCGGCGCCGCTGTGCCGGGAATACTCGCCATAGGTGTCGATGGCATTTTTCCTTCCCGTCAGTCCCGAATGCACGGAAGGCCCCCCGCGGAGGAAAAGCCCTTCCGGATTGATGAATAGCTCCGTCTTGTCGTCGGGTTTGATCGGTTCTGCGTCAAAAACAGGTTGGATCACGACTTCCCGAATGTCATCCCGCAATCGATGCAAAGACGGCTCCTCCCTTTTGTTCTGACTGACCGTGACCGTGATGCTGGCGATCCGGAAGGGTTTCCCATCACGGTACTCCACGGCGACGTCCGTCTTCCCTTCAGGAGCGAGGTACGGGAGCAGTCTAAGGCGTCTCACGGAGGAGATGTTCTTCGACAGCTTATGAGCAAGCCAGATGGGGAGAGGCATGAGCGCAGGAGTCTGGTTGCAGGCAAAGCCGAAGACGGTCACCTGGTTCCTGGCTGGAATGCGTTCTATTTCCTCGTCTGTCAACTCCATCTCGTTGAAACAGCAGTCTTCGTCGAGGGGAAGTTCGATGAGGCTGGTCAGCACCCCACAGGTCCTGGCATTGAAGTCGGGGCCGTCGTAACCGATCCGTTTGATCACCCTGCGGGCGACATTCGGAAAATCGACCGGCACCGTCGATGCGAATCTTGCCGCGATGAAAACGATGGACGTCGAGACGGCGCACTCTGCAATCACTCTCGAATATGGGTCCCGTTCGAGGAAATGATCGACGATCGCATCGCTGATCTGATCGCAGACCTTGTCAGGGTGCCCTTCAGTCACCGATTCCGACGTGAACGTAAAGTCCTTCTTCATGGCATTCCGATCTCTCGATTGGTTTGGTGGATTCATTGATCAGGAGGGGGAGGAGTGCGCTCGCTCCGATGACGAGGCCATCGACAAGCCCCACGGGAGTGAGACCCAGGAGCGTTCTGAGCCCCGGCACAAAGAAGGTCAGCATTTGCAGGACGAGGGATCCTCCCAGGGCCAGGTCGAGGTACTTGTTGCGGGGCAACCTCTCCCGATCGAAAATAGTGTGTTGCTCGGAACGGCAGCTAACGGCGTGCAGGAGCTGCGTGAGCGTCAGGCTCTGGAAGGCGAGCGTACCCGCCGCCGGTCCCAGCCCATGTCGCAAAGCTCCGTAACCGTATGCTGCAAGTGCGCCGGCGGTCATAACCCCGGACTCGAAAGTCAACCGCTTGAAATCTCCAGCCCTGACGACGGGCTCGTGAGGGTCTCTGGGAGGACGGTCCATGACGCCGGGTTCAGGCTGTTCGAGTGCGAGTGCGAGACCGGGGAATATGTCGGACAGGAGGTTAATCCAGAGAAGCTGCATGGCCGTCAGGGGCGAGCCCAATCCCGTGGCGGTTCCGGCAAACATGACCATGATCTCGCTGAAATTGGTGGCGAGAAGAAAGTGGAGCGTCTTCCTGATGTTGGCATGCACCGTCCGCCCGTAGCTCACTGCCGCGATCATGGTCTCCAGGTTGTCATCCTCCAGCACCACGTCGGCGACTTCGCGCGCGATGTCGGTGCCCGAGCCGCCCAGAGCGACGCCGATATCGGCAGCTTTGAGCGCCGGCCCGTCATTGATGCCGTCGCCCGTCATGGCGACGACTCTTCCGGACCTCTGAAGAGCCTGCACGATCTGCAGTTTGTGGGCGGGACTCACCCTGGAGAAAACATGCACCCTCTGAGAAAGCGCCCTCAAAGCATCCGGCTCCAGGTCCGCAAGATGCGTCGAATCGAGGATCTCGAGCGGAGCGCCCCTGCTGAGGTCCAATTCTTTGCCGATGGCATGGGCGGTTGCGCTCTGATCTCCCGTGATGAGGATCGTCTCGATGCCCGCATTGTGGAAGAGCGGCATCAACTCCCTGACGCCCTTCCTTATCGGATCGGCCATCCCAACGAGACCGAGCCAGGTGAGGGCATCCTGGGAATCGAAGACTTCGCCGTCATCTCCCACAGAAAAGGCGAAGCCGAGCACTCTCAGGGCGTCTCCCGCCATTTCCTCGTTTTCTATCTCTATGACCGTCCTCTCGTCTTCCGTAAGGGGGACTCTCTCCCCATCCCTGATCTGCCACTGACACATGGTGAGGACTTCCGGCGGGCTCCCCTTGAGGGCGAACAGCGTCCCCCCATTGGGGCGCCGATGGAGAGTGCCCATGAAGTGACGGTCTTCCGACCGGTGATTCGTTTTCAGTAGAAGATAGTCCTCCCTGAGCAGAATCGGATCGATGCCCGCCCGCAGAGCCATGCGGACCAGCGCCGCCTCCGTCGAGGAACCATGAAGGACGTATTCGGAACCATCCTGCGCCACCACCGTCTCACTGCACAGGACCGACACACGGAGCAACTGGAGCAGTTCTTCACAAGCAAGAGGGTCCACGGCCCGGCTTTCGCAAACGAATTCGCCGCTCCCGTTGCACGCGCCTACGGCGACGGCCCGCATGCCGGTGAATACTTTCCGCACCGCCATGCGGTTTTCCGTAACGGTTCCCGTCTTGTCGAAGCAGATGGTTTGTACGGCGCCGAGCGTCTCGACAGCTTCGAGATGGCGCATCACCACCTTTTTGCCTCTCATCGTATTGACGCCGATGGCAAGGGTCGTCGTGGCTACCGTCGGCAAGCCCTCGGGGACTGCCGCAACGGCAAGGGATATGGACATCTTGAGCATTTGCAGGAAGCCGTAATTGCGCAGAAGTCCAATGAAAAAAATAAGGGCGCATACGCCGCCGCTGATGAAAACCAACTGGTTGCTCATCCGCGACAGTTGCCGCTCCATCGGGGTTTCAGGAGCCGATGCGTTCTCGACCAGGCCATGGACGCGCCCTATCTCGGTATGTTTTCCGGTCGCGGCAGCCACGGCCGTCCCATGTCCGCCGGTGACGAGCGTGCCCATATGAACCATGTTCACCCGATCGGCAAGGGGAACATTGGTTCCGGCCAAAACCCCGCTGACTTTTCGGACAGGCATGCTCTCGCCCGTAAGCGCCGACTCGTCCACTGTCAGATGCACCGCCTCGACGAGCCTGCTGTCAGCGGGCACGTAACTGCCCGGCCTCAACGCCACCAGATCCCCCGGAACGATTTCCTCGAGGGCCACATCCCGGCAGACCCCGTCTCTGATCGCCTGAGCGCCCGGCCTGACCAGATCCTTGAGGGACTCGATGGTCTTCTCCGCCTGGCTCTCCGTGGCGTAGCCGATGACCGCGTTGATGCCGACCACCCCCAAGATGACAAGTGCGTCCGCCAGACCCCCCGTGAGAACCGAAACGCTCGCGGCGACGCCCAGGAGGGCCACCGGCAGTGAATTGAGCTGGCCGAGAAAAATGCTCAACGCCGACCGCCTGGCGCTTTCCGGAAGGAGGTTCGGACCATATCTCTTGAGATTCTCCCTGGCGGACTTCTCAGAAAGCCCGGTTTCTCCGGAAGTGTCCAGTGCGGCCAGCACCTGGCCCGCCTCCATATGGTGCCAGGGTTTCTGCGGCTGTTTCTGGAAGCCTCCGAGCACGAACGCTTCCACCTTCTGTCTGATGGCGGAAGGTTTCGCGGAACCATCGCTTGCAAGCCGAAGTGGATCGGCGGTCTTTCCCTTCCTCGAAGATTCGGCGGCTCCGGAGTCAACTGACTCACCGTTTTCTGAGGCATAATGCCTGAGAAGTTCTCCGATGATTCCCGTGATATCCTGACGGCCAAGCCCTCCATTGGAGATGACGAGGAGAGTCCCGGTCACGGTGTTGGCAGAGGCGTGTAAGATCTCTTCCCTTTCGGAGAGCCTCCGCTCCAGGAACCCCTTCAGCTGAGCGGATCGGCTCAACCCCTTGATCCTGTACCGAACTCTTCCATCGACTGTTGAATGTATCGTTTCAACCACTGGAAATCATTGGCTCCATAGAAATGGGAGAAATCCCTCGACTCGCCGCGCCTGCCGAAGCGCCGGGGTGGTGTCCGGGAGGCCGTTTGCCGTCATGTCCAGGCTTCTTGTCGGGCGGGCTAATGCGGGAGCGTTGCCCACGGGAAAAGACTGCCTTGTCGCTCCGCCGTCGTTCAGACATTCTCTCAGTAGCCGTGGGGCCATTTCTTTTCGGTCTCTGCGGGCGCGCCGCAGCCCGCAACCGATGGATCTTCAGGAGCGTCGTCCGCCGCGGGGGCTTTGACGCCGGCCGAAGCGCATCCCGCCACTCCTTTGACGCCCTCGACCACTCCAACCAGAATGCCTTTGACGGACTTCACCGTTGCATCACCGACCGCGCCGGCCGCCTCGATCGCTCCACTGACGGCAACCTTTGCCATCTCTTCCACGTTTCCGCCGATTTCCTTTGCCGCCTCGACGATTCCGTCCACGGTCCGCTTTGCCACAACTGCCACATCCGCCCCAATTTCATACGCGCCCTTCACGGCGGACCTGGCCGTTTGACTCGCAGCCGAAATCACGTCGCCGCCAACGTCGCTCACACCCATCACGACCCCTTTGGCAACGCTCTTGGTGCTCTCGACAAGCCCGGATCCGACCTCCTCGGCCGCCTTGATGGCCCCCTTCACAACTTCTCCCGTCACGTTAACGGCTCCGGAGGCCACCGTTCCGGTGACCTTCAAGGCATCGGAAACCGTGTTTCTCGCCAGGTCCATGATGCCGGCCTCAATCTGGTTGATCGCCCGGAAGCTCCCGGCAATTCCCTTTTGTATCGTGGCTCCGATATCCATCGATCCTTCTTTCGGTCCCGCACCCTGCTCGATGTCATTTCCGCTCATGAGTTTTTCCTCCTGATTTATGGGCAAAACGCCAACCGACAATACAACATTGCGGTTCGCCGGACGCCACTCGGGAACGGCGATGCCGGAAAGATCCCACCGAAAGGCCTTTCCAGCTTTCCTCTTTGCGCTACTAACCTGCAGGTTCTTGGAATCTTCCCAGGAAATGTATGTAAATCCTTGTTTCCTCTGCGATCTCTGCGTTCTCCGCGGTGCATTGTTTCTTCTTTAGTTGCGGCCTTGCCGCGCTGTGAAGCAACAAAAGTCGATGTTTCCCAGCAAGAATCTATTATAAAGGCACAGCTCTGTTACAATCCGTTGTCGGGCCGAGTTCATTTCCGTGACAAGATTGGCGCCGTTGCCCTTTCACAGCAACCTCGCGCCCAGTTCAGCCACCTTCGACCGCTCCCCTTTCACGAGGGTCACGTGCCCGGCGATCTCTTCCCCCTTCATCTTTTCCACAAGGTAGCTCAGTCCATTGCTGCTCGCGTCCAGGTACGGATGATCGATCTGTTCCGGATCGCCCGTGAATACGATCTTCGTTCCTTCACCCACCCGTGTGATGAGTGATTTGATCATGTGGGGCGACAGGTTCTGAGCTTCGTCACACACGATGAACTGCCTCGGGATGCTCCGCCCCCTGATGTAGGTCAGGGCTTCCATTTCAATGGTATTTCGCTGAATCAGGTCATCCAGCACGTCGTGCCGGTCCGCACAATCTTTGAAAAGGTATTCCAGATTATCGTGTATCGGTTGCATCCACGGGCGGAGCTTCTCTTCTTTCGAGCCGGGGAGGTATCCCAGGTCGTCTCCCATCGGCGTGACGGGCCTGGTGATGAGGAGCCGCGCATACGCTCTCTGTTCGAGCACCTTCTCGAGACCGACCGCCAGGGCGAGGAGCGTCTTCCCCGTTCCGGCCCTTCCAACGAGCGTCACCACTTTGATGTCGTCGTTCGAGAGCAGTTCCACCGCGAACTTCTGTTCCTTGTTTAGGGCCTTCACCCCCCACTGCACCGTGTCGCCGCGCACGAGCGGCCACAGGTTGCCCCGGGCATAGCGCGCGACTGCCGACTGTGACGGATTCGTATGGCTCCTGAGCACGAATAACTGATTGGGATGGGCTTGCAGGCTACCGTTCACCCCAAGTTTTCCATTCTGGAAAAAAGCGTCCATTTCGTCTCTCCCCACCCGAAGCTCCCCAGTCCCGTTGTACAATTGGTGGTAGGCGATCTTATCGTTGCAGAAGTCCTCGGCGGGTACTCCAAGCACGTCGGCTTTGATTCGGAGGTTCAGGTCCTTGGTCACGAGGACCACGGGCTGCCCGGTCTTGAGGCCGAGGGCGTACGCCACGGCAAGGATACGGTTGTCATGCTTCTGCGGCTCCAGAGCTTTGGGGAAATCGGGACCGTTGAGGTGATTCACCTCGATCCTCACCACTCCTCCCCCTGGCATAGAAACGCCTTCCGCAAGGCTCCCCGAAGACCGAAGATTGTCGAGCATCTGAGAGACGATGCGGGCATTCCTCCCGACTTCATCCTGCCTTTTCTTCTGGTTGTCGATCTCCTCTATGACGGCCAGCGGAACCACAACTTCATTATCTTCAAATGTGAACAACGCTTCCGGATTGTGCAAGAGCACGTTGGTATCCATAACGTAGGTCTTTGTCATTGGCTCGGACTCCTTTTCCGGATGCATGGGCACGCACCCCCCCTTGCATCGAAGCGTTCGGCACGAAGCCAACTTCCCCGTCACACCGCATTCGCCAGCGGCCCTTCGGAAAAACAGCGCCCTTCATCGTACATCTGCCAGGTTTCGTCGAAAGCTTTCTCAAAAGAACGTTCTTCCGCGTACATTCGAGCCGCCCGGCCCATCCGCACGCAAAGTTCCGAATCCGAGAGGAGAGCCGTCACGGCCTGGAGCAGGCTGTCCATATCGTCGGCCCGCGTGATGAGCCCGGTAACTCGATGGATCATGTTCTCCTGCGGCCCCCCCGCATCCGAAACCACAACCGGCAGCCCCGACGCCTGCGCCTCCAGAACCACGTTTCCGAACGTGTCCGTGGTGCTCGGAAAAACGAAGATGTCGCACGTTGCGTAGATGGCCGCGAGGTCTTCCCCATCAAGGTATCCCGTGAAAGTGCAGGGCAGGCCCTTCATATTTTCCTTCATTTCCTTCAAATAGGGTCCGTCTCCCACGATCACGAGCCGGACGTCGGCGGTCACGCCTCGCACGAGTTGCTTGAAGGTTTTCTCCAACAGATGCAGATTTTTCTCCCTGGATATTCGCCCCACATAGAGCAGTTTGACACAGTCATCGAGATTGTATTTGAGCGAAAGATCCTCGTTTCGTTTGGAGGGGTGGAAACGGGCGACGTCGATTCCCCGGGGGAAGAGCCTGATCTTGTATGGGGAGACCCCTTTCTGCACCAGTTCATCCCGCGTGCTCTGAGATGGAACGAATATCAGATCCATCTGTTCGTAATACCAGAGAGTGTATTTCCACACGAGTTCTTCGACCGCGGAGTCATTGGTGAGAACCTGGGCGTACTGGGGGAGCGACGTATGGTACGTCCCGTAGATGGGAAGACGGAGAATGCGCGCAATGGCGAGCGCCGCAATCCCGATGGGACCTGGAGTTGCTGAATGGATGTGGGTGAAATCGCACTCGTAGCAGTACTTGAGCATTTCGAGGAAGGGCGGGTAATTCAACTTCTGCTCCGGATACTCCGGGAGTTCGTAAACCCCCACGGGCTTGAAGTTCTCCACTCCTTCCCCAACGTAGTGATTCTCCGCGTCGCAGGTGATGAGAGTCAGATTCTTCCCCGTCTTGAGAGCCACTTTGATCTGTTGCCGCAACGTGGTAGCGACCCCGTTGACCTCGTAATAGGTATCCGTGAAATGGGCCATCTTGACGGGTTTTCGATCGTCGCCCGCACGATCCCCCCGCAGGAACCATCTGAAGACTTCCTGCCGGAATTGCCTGTCGCTAGAAAAGATGGAAAAAGAAACGAAGTAGGGGGCGAGCAGCGCGTACAGGCCGCCAGCGGCACCGATTGACTGGAATATGTTGAAGACGTTGGCCCCCGAGAGGTGGTCGAAAAGGTGGTTGGCAAACTGCTGCAGTACCTTGTTTGAAACCTGGTTGACGAAATCGAACCACTTCTCCTCCAGGTCCTCCAACTCCGGTTTCCTGCCGCCCGCGATCCGCATGAGTTCAGGGTCATCATGTATGAGAAGACGGGTCTCGTAGCGCAGCAGATCCTGTATGTTCCTGGGGAATTCACCAGTCGTTTTCGGTCGCCTTCGCCGATCCCAGAAAAAATGTATCCTCGACATCAATCCGTCTTCCTCCTCCCCGTGCGTCTGGAGAAACCTGTCCAGAAACTTCAAGAGGATGTCCCTTCCAGCGTATCGCTCCAACGAGAGTTTGCTTCTGTAGAACTGGTAGGCTATGCCGTAGATGTGGTGGGCCAGGGTCAGGGGAGTTGAGGCCCTTTCCACTACGCTCGCCACACCCTCGCAGATTCCCCGCAGGAAAGCTTCGGGACTGTTCGCGTTTTCCACCCAGGTGTAAGTGTGGGCGATGGTGAGAGAACTGTGGTCGTCGGAGCCTCCCGTGAGATTCTTGATCCAGGGGTTGGAGAAGAGAGGCAGGCAGCCGTGCTTTTCCTTCAAGACGTCCAGGAACGTCGGCGTCAACGAGGCGAGCACCGCTCGCAAGGCATCATTCTGCCTGGCCCCGCGAGCCCCGTTCACCTCGAAGTTTTTGAACAGGAGCAGCAACAGTTCGATATGCTCCATACTCAGCCTGTCGTTCACGGGAAAAAGAGGATGGGCCAGCGTGTGGTGTATTCGCTCATGATTCAGGTAGCATACCAGGTCGAAGATGTTCTCCCTTGCCTTGTGGATATCCCTATGCTGGGCTTCGTTGATGTTGTGAACCAGCACGTGGACCTTGCACCCGTCATCGGGAAAGTAGGCGGTGACTTCCTCGCTGATGAAGACATCCGGCAGATGAGCTATTTCGAGGCAGCCTGCGACGGTGTTGTGATCCGTTACGGTCACCATGGTCATGCCTCTCCGTTTTGCGATGTCGTAGACCCTCCTCGGCTCAGAGAAGCTTTCGGGACATCCGAGCTTCTGGAGCACCCATTGGGAGGGGCGCCTGGAAAACCTGGAATGCACGTGAAGATCTACTTTCGACATATTTTCGTTCATTGCAGTTCCTCAGTTGGTGGTTTGAGCGGGAACCCCCATCTATTACATGGAAGACCCGCCGATCCGGAGGCTGCCTCTCCAACCGCACGGCAGGCCCAGACGTCCCCCGGGATTTCCTCGGGTCCGGCAATATCCCGTTTCTGCCGGAATCTCCCCTACGTCCTTTGTTAAGGATCCGCGCCCGTACGGAGCGAATCGTATCGAGCCGGTTCTCAAAAGGTCCGGAATCTGAAGATCCACCCCCACGCGAGGTGAATTCCCCTATTAGCCGCAGCAATACGGTTCTTGCCCGCGGAAGCGACGGCCGCCCCGTCTGCAAGCTTTCAAACGTTGCAGGTGAAACCAAGAGGGAGAAAGCGCGATGTAAAATTTGCAGGATTGATCGGTCTGTAGGGGCTGGTCTTTCAAGGCCCCCGGGGATACGCGGCCGTCCGACGGCGCCGAAACCGGGCCGGGAGTCCTTTCTTATATTCCGAAGCCTATTCGATGAGTACACTCTCACCTGCACGCACTCTGTCTCCGGGTTGGACTCTGACGGTCATCCCTTCCACCCACGGAACAACCACATCCACCTGCGAGCCGATGCGGATCATCCCGAAAATGGTCCCTTTTTCGACATGCATGCCCTCGTGGACGAAACTCTTGATGCCCCTGACACTCCTGCCCGCAATTTGAATGACATGGCAGGGAAGCTCTTTTCCCTTGAACTTGCCTTCCAATTTGGTGACCATCCGTTCATTTTGCGCGATATGAAGGCTATTACGATAGAGCGGCCTGCGTCCCAGCAGGACCCTCCAGTGCATGGAAGCCATGCAGACATTTTTCCCGTGGGGGCCGACATGCCGTATGGATTGCACGCACCCGGAGAGGGGCGCCCGGTTGTAGTGCACGTTGAAAGGGCTCATGAAAATCCCGACAACGATCCGAGGAGATCTGAGATCTTCACGCACGATCTCGTTCACGCAAATCCGCCTGTTCTTCTTGATGGCGATGAGTTCTTCGCCGGGATCCAGCTTCTTTACGTAGACAACGGCCCCGTCCGCGGGGCTGAGCATGTTGTCGCCTTCGGGGATTTTTCTGGCGGGATTTCTCAAAAACCAGACGTAGCGCCAGTACAAATATGCAAGCAGAACAATTGCGGCAATAGCGCCCGAAGTCATCATTCCACGTATTTCCACAATTTGTCCTGGAGGACGCGGACCAGGGCCACGCCCGAGGCAAAAGGGAAGTTCACGATTTCGAAGTAATCCTCTTGCAGTTTCAGCACTTCGAGCCAGCGTTTGACGCCGGAATGGCGCAGTAACTCCCTGATATAGATGTTGGTATCGTGCAGGAAAACATAGGTGTTCTTACAGGAATGCCGCAGGATGTTCGTGAAGTCCCGCTTCACATCGTCGTAAGAGTGGTTCCCGTCAATGAAAGCCACGTCTATCTGAGACAATCCCAGGTGTTCGTATTTATTAAAAAATACTTCGCTCTCGCTCTTGTAATGGGTGACAATGTCTTCAACGCCGAACTTCCTGAAATGAGCTTCCACTTCTTCCGGGTCATCCCATTTTCCATTTCCTCCCACCGTTCTGAACGGTCCGTCTCGCAGGAGTGAAAAGGAAGGATCCACAAAAGTCACCTCCCCTTCCCCATTGTCTTTCACGCCCAGAGCCATGCAGACGACGCTGAAGCCGAACCCAGACCCAATCACGAGCACGTGGGCTGGTCTCAGAGCGCGAACGAGTCCGTAGTAGAGAAACCCGAATCCAAGGTTGAGGTTTTTTCGTTTTTCGTTGTGTCCCATGGGCCTGGCGTGATCCAGAATGGTCGTGAGGATGTCACAATTCAGGCTAAACGCTTCCATGCCGCACATCTCCCGGAGTCTCCGTTTCTTCCCTCAAAGGGATGCCATTAACGATAGGCTCAATCGCCGATCCATCGAAGACGATCGATTCCCTCTAAATCTCGATCTAAGCGGTCTGGAGTCTAGCGCGGGAATTTTACGGGAATATTTCAGTTATGAATCATTATGATGGCGGATTTGGCGGGGGAGAAGCGGAGCGGCGGCCAGAGCCGCCCTGCTGGCCCTTCGCGGCGCGGATCGTGTCGCTTTTTCACCTTCGCCCAAGATAGAAGCGATGTATTTCGGCGGAGAACTGCCAATCGCGGCATCTTCCTCAACAACTCATTTGGAGGCCAGGGACTTGCCATGGACATTCATAGCGTACCACAAGGCCGTATACCATGCGGGAACAAGGAATTCCCCGAGGACGATCTGGTAGATTCCCACGCCCATGAGGCTCAGGAAGGCAATTTCCGCGAGATCCAGTCCTCCCCCCGTGAACGAACTGATCCGGTTGTTCAGTTCATTGAAACCTCTCTGCACCTGGTGCGCCAGCCCGGGAGAGCCGGGCGGGGAGCTTTCGAGCCTGAAAAGACCGTTCGTCAAGGCGAATTGGGCGACTTCTTCCTCGTCCACGTTGAGGATGAGGAGTATGCTCCCGGTGGTCGGATTGGGATCGCACACATCGACCCCGTTCAGATGGGAAATCCGGCCCTTCACCCTCGAAAAGTAATTCGCATCCCCTTTTTTCGCAGGAATCTTGATTCGTATCCTCCGGTCGACACGGTGGCAGATGTACGCTTCGGGAACCATCAAACGGTTCCCTCTTCTGGAATGACGATCTGGGCTGCAGCTTCCCGCGCCGCTGTCGCTTCAGCGGCAAGTTCCGCCTTTGCCTCCGCCGTAAGGTCTTCAAAAACCTCGACCGTTTCAGCCACCATCTCTCTTCCCTTTTCGAAGATCATCAATACCGTCTTGATGCCCGCCTTGGCCAAAGGCTTCACTATCGCCGCCACCGCAGGAACGACCGTCGGCGCCAATACGATCACGCCAAGTCCTATTGCGATGCCCGTTCCCATCTTAATGCCGTTGCCGAAAAGAGCCATGACTCGTCCTCCTCATTGATTTGGCGACTATGAGCCACCGACAAACTGAACTCCCCCGGCAAAGCTTGCCAGAGGGTGTACAACAAGTTGCCTGCACCGTCACCCCCACGGAATCGCAGGTCTGCAATGACCATAGGGGCGTTCTCCAACATGGATCTTCTTGCGGCAAGGCGCCGCAAAGCAAGCCCTGAAATTTAGAATTAGAGTCTCCTTTGCCGTTTGTCACCACTTTCTTTCATCACTTTCCTATCTACCCTTTCGGCAGGAGCCACACTGCGCAGAGTGAATCCCTGCAATAATTTAGAGAGTGGAGACGGGCGGTTCAACCGCCGTCTTCTTGCCTCGCCAGGTGTGCCGTGGGCGGTTTACAGGGAACGAAGCCTATGTTAGAGGGTGCATGACGAATGTCATTTCGAGCCGAGGGCGGGGGTGATCCGGACCGTCGTGCGGCGGCTGCTGACAGCCATCGGAGTATTCACCGGTCTCGCCTTCTTTTCAGGGGCGGACGATCATCAGGAGACGGTCAATGGGAATCCCCCTCTCTGAAGTGGCAGACCACTTGGTTCGCCTTGCACCACACATGCAAATCGCACATCATATTCCCGGCAGGATCAGGCTCAAGATTCTGCACTCAGGCATCGCAATAGCCCGGGAAAACGATATCCAAGATCTCGTGCTGAGCGTGCCGGGAATCAGAAATATCCGTTTGAACCCTCTCAACCGCTCCGTGGTCATAGAATACGATGCCGCCCGTTTCCCTTCCGACCTCTGGGAAAACATGCTGCACCTGGCAAGAAGGCCCGAACATCTCACTGAAATCCACAACCGCCTGCAGAGGCTCGGCGATTAGAACGGCAGGTCTCCGGCAAATGTCCGGCTTGCCCTGCGCACCAGTCCCGAGTTTGCTCCTGCCCACCGGATACTCGCCAATCACCCGACCCGCGCGCCTGAATTCCGGATGAATGACGTTGCAAGAACGCGGCCTGCGCCGCAACCGGCCACCAGCACATTAGTACCGCGCCGCAGAATAAAGTGGCCATCACCCGGAGATGTCATTCGGTGCTACAGTTCCCAAGGGTGGGCAAAGCGAAGCGCTGCCCACCACATTGGCGCAGTGGCTCCGGACGCCCGGCCGCTGGTAGGGGCAATTCATGAATTGCCCCTACGCCCGTGCCACATCTGCGTCATCTGCGTCATCTGCGGATGAAAAAAACGGCGTGAGATCGTCCGATTGGAGTGAAATTCGGGAGACCATCCTCGACTACCTGACCGAAAGATGACGCGAAGCGTCGGAAAGGACTATCCGCAGATGACGCAGATGGCGCAGATGAAGGGAGAAGGCCTTTCACAGGATTATGTAGGGGCAATTCATGAATTGCCCCTACGCCCCGTGCCACATCTGCGCCATCTGCGCCATCTGCGCCATCTGCGCCATCTGCGGATAGCTTTTCTTCCACTCATTGAGGAGGCACCCATGATTCGCATACAATCCAAAAGGGATGGTTTCCGGAGGGCGGGCGTCGCGCATTCCGGGAATTGGACCGAATACCCCGGCGACGCCTTCACCGCCGAACAGATCGAGACTCTCAACGGCGATCCCATGCTCCAGGTGGAGGTGGTCTCCGAGTCGCCTGAAACGGGCGGAAACGGCGAAGGATACAAGAGTGGGCAGGAGCGAAAGCGTTGCCCACCGGGAAAGACCGACTTGTCGTTTCGGTGGGCAGGGCAAAACCCCTGTCCACCCTCTGGGGTGAAAATTTTCATGGCTGACCCTTGACTTTCAAGACAGTTGCTACCTGCTTTCGCAAGCATGACGGGCAGCGATTGGACACCCAGTTATGTGGCGCGGCAATTAGTGATTGTGGCAGCACGAAGCTGGCGCCACAGACGGTCTCGGCTGATAGGGACTCACCTTCTGAACGGATACCCGATTCTTGCCGTCGTGTCCTCTGCATAAGAAATTATCTTGAAAATACATAATGTTACATAATAAATGCGACCCCTTGAACCGATTCCGCCAATGGATTTCACCCAATTGTCACATCTTCTAAATGAAGCTGTCACGTGTACGTGAGAAAAACTGATGCATCAGCTCGCGAGCGTTGCGAGTGAGCCTTCCGATCATCTATTGAGGGATCATGCCGGTCCATGTTCCATCGACCGGCATGATTGATAGTTTTTGACTGTTGCCTCCAGGAAAATGGGGGCTGCGATGGTTTCGCAGCCGGCTCCGCGGAGGAAGTCCGGGGGCTTTTCTTGCGGACAGCCCTGGGGTTTGTCTATTGAGCTTAACAAATGGAGTGATCATGAAAATCAGAAAGATGTTGTGTTTGAGTCTGGCATCGTTGGTCTTGGGATTCGGCCTGTTTTCCTCAACCGCGGACGCCGCGGAAGACTTCGTGAAATTGATGGGAGCGGGAGCGAGCTTCCCGGCCCCGCTCTACAACAAATGGTTCAAGGATTATCACGGGCTTCACACGAACGTTCAGGTCGACTATCAGTCGGTCGGGAGCGGCAGCGGAGTCAAGAACTTCATCAACAAGACCGTTGACTTCGGCGCCAGCGACGCGGGCATGAAACCCGAGGAGATAGCCCAGGTCGACGTCGGGGTGCAATTGCTGCCGATGACTGCGGGCGCCATTGTGCTGACCTACAACCTTGAAGGCGTCCCGGAACTGAAGCTCTCGCGTGAAGCCTACGTCGCCATCTTTCTCGGGAAGGTCGTCAGGTGGAACGATCCTTTGATCGCCAAGGCCAATCCGGGCGTGAAGCTGCCGGACAGTCCGATCAACGTCGTCGTCCGGGCCGACAGCAGCGGCACCACGTTCGTTTTCTCGCAGCATCTGGCGGCGATCAGTCCTGCATTCGCGCAGAGTCCCGGTGTGAACACGATGCCGAACTGGCCCGTAGGCACCCGGTCCAAGGGGAACGAAGGCGTAACCGCGAGCATTCGGACGACGCCCGGATCGATCGGCTACATAGAATACGGCTACGCCAGGGGACAGGGCCTGGCCACCGCCACTTTGGAAAACAAGGCAGGTAAATTCGTCAAGGCCTCCACCGCTTCGGCTCAGGCGTCGCTTGCCGCCGTGCAGATGCCCGCCGACCTGGTCGCCTGGTTGCCCGATCCCGCCGGGGACGATTCCTATCCCATCGTTACCTACACCTGGCTGCTCTGTTACAAGCGCTATGACGATGCTAGCAAATTGAAAGCAGTGAAGGGCGTCATCGAATACGGCCTGACGGAAGGGCAAAAGAGCAGCGAGCAACTTGGCTACGTCCCACTCCCGGCCCCGGTCATAGCGAAGGTCAAGGACGCCTTGAACAACATTCAGGGCAAATAGCTTCGGGGGGTATCATCGTGCATGCAGTCAGTCAGAGCCCCGTTGGCGCAGCAACATCCATCTCGCGCGCGCCGACCTCGATTGAGAAGTACGGCAACATCGTTTTCCGGTGGGCCACTTACCTGTTCGCCTGGCTGACCGTCTTCCTGGTGCTTTACATCGTGTACACGATCTCCAGGCAGGCGTTGCCCGCAATGAGTAAGTACGGCTGGGACTTCATCACGGGCGCCACGTGGGACCCCAACACCAGGGTGTATGGCGTGCTGCCGGAGATCTGGGGCACGCTGTACAGCTCGCTCCTGGCCCTTTTCATAAGCAGCATGTTCGGCCTGGCGGTGGCCATTTTCCTCAGTGAACATTACCTTGCGGCGTTTGTATTCTCCCTGTTGAAGGCGGTCGGACTTCAGTTCCATCCGGTGTGGGGCAAACTGCCGGATCAACTCGAGCACCTGCTCAAGAACCTGATCGAACTCCTCGCCGCCATTCCGAGCGTGGTTTACGGGTTGTGGGGGATCTTTTTCATCATCCCCCTGATCCGTCCCTTCTGCCATGCATTCCAGGCTAAGTTGGGATGGATTCCGTTCTTCAGCACGACTCTGAGCGGCCCCGGGATGCTTCCGGCCGCCATCGTGCTCTCCATCATGATTCTCCCAACCATTTCAGCCATAAGCGTCAATGCTCTGGACGCGGTGCCGCGCAAGCTGCGCGAAGCAGCCTATGGCCTTGGCGCCACGCGCTGGGAAAGCATCCTGGCCATCCTTCTCCCCACGGCGTCGAAGGGGATCTTCGGGGCGATCATTTTGGCGTTGGGCCGAGCCCTCGGTGAAACCATGGCACTTGCTATGCTCGTGGGCAACTCCAATGTGATCAGTTGGTCCCTCTTCTCACCGGCCAACACTCTGGCCGCTCTGCTGGCAAACAACTTCGCCGAAGCGGGTCCACGGGAAGTCGGCGTGCTCATGTTCGCTGCTCTCATCCTCCTCGGAATTACTGTTATCGTCAATCTAGCGGGAGCCATCGTTTTGCAGCGGGCTTCCATGGGCCGCGAAGGAGTTCACTGATGAGCGAGACGGTTGCCCACGCATCTCCCGCCTTTCTGACCGAACCGCCTGCCGCCGGTGTCAACCTCGGTGAATTGGAAAAATCTCTGCGACGCCCTCGGACGGCCTTCAACTTCCTCATGAGCGGGCTCACGACCCTCATGACCGTCATGGCCCTGATCCCCCTCTTTTCAGTGGTGCTGATGCTGTTGGTAAGAGGCGGCAAGCGGCTGAGTCTCAGCGTCCTTTCGGAATTGCCTCCCGCTGCCTTCGAGCAGGGGGGCGGCTTTGGCAACGCCATCGTCGGCACCCTCGTCATGGTCGGTCTCGCAGCCTTGATCAGTGTACCTTTCGGCGTTCTTGGGGCGGTGTTCCTGGCCGAGGTCGGGCCGGACACCAGACTGGCCAAAGTTGCACGCATGTCCGCCAAGGTTCTTACCGGTTTCCCCTCCATCCTCGCCGGTGTTTTCGCCTACGGGGCCGTAGTTCTGATCACCGGCGGCTTTTCCGCCGTGGCCGGGGGCATCGCCCTGTCGATCCTGATGTTGCCAACCGTGATGCTCACCGCGGAAGAAGCGATCCGCATGGTGCCTTCGAAAATCCGCGAAGCCGCCATCGGCATGGGAGCCACCCAGACTCAGACCGTCTGGATGGTGCTGCTGCCCACGGCTTTTCCCGGTATCCTCACGGGAGTGATGCTGGCCGTGGCACGGGCGGCAGGCGAGACCGCCCCGCTTCTATTCACCGCCCTCTTCAGCAATTACTGGCTCACCTCCGGCGGGCGGCTTGACTTCATGCAGCCGATGGCCTCGCTGGCGGTGCTGATCTACAATTTTTCGGCCATGCCCTTTGAGAATCAGGTCGAACTGGCATGGGCCGCCGCACTGGTGCTCGTATTGCTGGTGCTCACCGTGAACTTGATTGGACAGAGTCTGTCCAGAAAGACCATGGGATAGAAACCTCTTTCGATTCGCTCACGTTCATTTCGAACGAACGGCAGTCCCCGAGGACGGCAAAGTCCGAAGTCTTCCCGAAAGGAACAGGAGATACTCGACATGAATCAACCCGCCAGGAACCCTTCGCCATCCACCGGCAACGGCAAGGGCATAGTCATCGACTGCAACATCGAAGAACTGTTCTACGGCAAGTTCAAAGCCGTGCGAGACACCAGGATCCCCATCGAGCGAGGCAAGATTACGGCCTTCATCGGGCCGTCCGGGTGCGGCAAGAGCACGGTCTTGCGATGCCTGAACCGGATGAATGACCTGGTGCGCGGATTCCGTTTTGAAGGACACGTACACTTTCAAGGAAAAGACATATACGAGCCCAAGATCGACCCCGTGGCTGTCCGCCGCCACATCGGCATGGTATTCCAACAGCCAAACCCTTTTGCAATGAGTATCTTCAGAAACGTGACCTTTGGCCTGAGGCTGAACGGCTACAAGGGAAACCGCGAAGAACGCGTCGAGCAGTCTCTTCGAAAGGCGGCCCTGTGGGACGAAGTCAAAGACAAGTTGCACGACAGCGGACTCTCTCTTTCCGGAGGTCAACAGCAGCGCCTCTGCATTGCTCGCGCCATTGCAACCGAGCCTCAGGTGCTGCTGATGGACGAGCCCTGTTCGGCCCTCGATCCCATCGCCACGCGCAGGATTGAGGAACTGATGTTGGAGTTGAAGGAGAGTTACACCATCGCCATCGTCACTCACAATCTCCAGCAGGCCCAGCGGGTGGCCGACAAGACCGGCTTCCTGTACGTCGATACCACTCAGGGAGGGCGCACCGGCTATCTGGTTGAATACGGCGATACCCGGCAAATCTTCGATGACCCCGTGGAAAAACACACACAGGATTACATCGGCGGGAAGTTCAGTTGATCATCTGTTGCTCGACTGCGCGCGGCAAGTTCAGCGGAGATCCTTAAAACCGTCGTCGGGAGTTTCGGGTTGATCGCGGTTGCGCCGTTCACGGCGATCGTCGGGGGATTCATCTATGTGAAGTGGAGACATTCTCCTGCCGAACCACTGCCTGCCATCCCAACCCAAATACATCCAGTTCAAAATTGAAGCGAGTCCGTGTGATCGCCTGGTCGGGACCGCGTTTCGCCGGACACCGTCCTCATCATGGCCCGAATCCTGATGAAACGGTGACAGCCGGCTGCAAAGGAGGTTTGCCGCACCAATAGCGCTGCTTAATTGCCCGTCGTTCTAAAGCAACAGAGAAACCAGACGATTGCGGGGCGGTGCCGAAGTCAACTCTCACCGACCTTGTTGGTGGGGTTAGAATGATAAATGATGAATTAGAGAATCTGCTCTATCCCGATTCCAATCAATACAATACCTGCTATGAATGAAGCCTTCTTATCAAGATTCCATCTGATAAAGAACTCGGCGATGTAATTTCCCGCCCACATGGCAATAAAGCTTATAATAGCTGATAACAAGCCAACCATTAGTGAGTTTAATCCGATCATACCGGCACTCAATCCACCTCCAATATTGTTTAGTGACAGTGCAATGCCAAGCAAAGTTGCCTCTTTAAAGTCAATATGCTTTGAGTTGTCAATATCTGCAATCTCCGGCCTGGATAGTATATTCAATAGGCCTATATCGACTTTCTTGTCATCTTCATAGATATCATTTTCACTGCGATCATGCTTGTTGTTGATATATGGATCACATATCATCCACAATCCTATGCTTGCCAGAATGACCATAGACATTATCGTAGCCAACTGCTTACTGCATATACTTGATACTATTGTTCCTGAATAAGCTGCAAGAAACGAAATTATAAACGTTATCACCGAAATCCACATATTTACTAGCATCGATACTCTTATTCCTTTAATACTATAAGCGATGCGAACGCCAACGTTGTCGAAATTATTCGCTAACGCTATTATCATGGTGTAGAAGAACTGATGCACGTATTATCTCCTTCCTTATCGCTTTTCATGACTTGATCCATCGGTAGAAATACAACGATCATCAAATCGGCCGCACAACTGTGAACATCGGCCTGCTTTCCCTGCGCGGCCCGGTATTCGAGGATTGACGCGGGTTTCGGAGCGGATCTTGTTGAGTGAAAGGTCATTTGTGAACCGTGGAGTCGGTTGAGGGGGGTCCATGGAGAATGGCGAAACTTCATTCGTAGGCGAAGAGCACTGACATGATGTTCTCGTGCCATGCTACCTGACGAAGGGTCCCAAGAATCAGTGGAACAGAAGACCTGGAGGCCGTTTGGCATGGCCTTGCACGTGAGAGTGGATGCCTGGCGCCCGGGACAAACGCTCGATTCGGCCGCATGACCGTCTCTGGCTGCAGCAGCGGTCCGGACAAACCTCCGGGACGCGGACGGTTGTCGAACCAGCCGTCCCGCCTTAGAGTATCGCTGCCAGGAGTGACAGAGGGGTCCCTTCGAACATCTTGTCCGCGATGATCCCCAGCAAAGCTTTGCCGAGAAATCTTCCCGTTCTCGAAAGGCCTTCTTCAACATATTTGTCGCTGGCGACGGCCTTTGAGGGATCGAAATGTCCTTTGCGGTTGAAAACTTCGATGATCTTCCCCGAGCTTACGCCGCTTTCATCGTAAGTAACGACCACGCTACCGGTGATCGGATTGGCGGCCGCCGAACACACTCCGGGAATTTTCCCCGCAATCCCTTCAAGCTCCCGCGCTTTCACGGGGTCGCCCTTTATGGACGGCGTTTTGATGCGCAACCTCCCGGGAACAGTGTGGATGTAGTAGCTCATGCCCTTTCCTCCTTCGCTATCTTCACATATGCCTTGCATGAAGGATACCTGGAACATCTGAAGCGTACCAACTCCTCCTCGTTCTTGTAGAAGTGCATTTTCCCCCCGCACACCGGACACAATGGCCTTTCCGAAACCTGACGTCTGCTTGACCCGGGCGTGAACTGTCTTCCGCAGAGCAAACAGCGGAATCTCTGTTTTCCCGCCTTCGTGTGCCCATGCCTGTACAAGGCTTCAGAACCGCAGATGGGACAACCCAACGCCTTCCTTGCTATGTTCGATAATTCCACGTCATTATTCCGATGGTATGAAGATAATGTTACAATATTGTCACATTTGTCCATTGAGCAGCTTACCCGTATGAAACCCGGAGATGGGAAGCCGCCGCAGGGCTGAATCCAATCGAGCGCCTCTACCCTTTTGTCCGTCGCACTCCGAAGAAATTGCTCCTCCGGCTCGCCGGTCTCGCCGATTTCTCCCGGCGAATCGCGTCGTTCGACTGTATTCAGGCTAAAGGATCATCAATTCATTCGTGTTACGACTTTGTTATAAGAACGTGACATGGTGCGGAAAGAGACGAATCGACACCGCGTTTCAAATTCATGCACACACACCGTAAGCGGCTTTTGACAAACTCGCTTCTTCTATATTATGATTGGTGCGATGGGGTTATCGGACTACCGAGGACCTCAGGTTGCAGGCGCCGTTGAGGCGGGTGACGCCGGCAGGGCTTCAACTGCTTCACCCGGGTAGGCAATTCGGGGTCACATCCTGCCGGTGCGCTCCAGTTCACGCCGCATTCGACAGTAACACAGAGCTGGGTATACGTCCCGGGTGCCTCGCGGGCGCTGATTTGCGCCGTCTTACGATCGTCGCCGTCGGGGGCGCGGGAAATGCCTTTTGCCCGCAGACCGGGCCGCAGCAGCAGGAGGACCGAGACATGTCTGAGAAATGGTTGCCCCCCATCTGGTGGGAAGGAGATGCCGTGGCCATCCTGGACCAGCGCGTTCTTCCCCATCGCGAGACGATCCTCCGCTGCACCACCCCGCAGCAGGTCATCACGGCCATCAAAACCATGGCCATCCGGGGCGCTCCCGCCGTGGGCGTTGCGGGCGCCATGGCCCTCGCTCTCGGCGCAAAGACAATTCAGGCGGCGGATTCACAGACGTTCAGGCGCAAGTTCGTCCGGCTCTGCCAGCAGGTGAAGACGGCTCGTCCCACGGGGAACAACCTGAGCTGGGCCGTGGAAACGGTCTACTCGGTGGTCGTGGAAAACCCCGGCGCGACCGTCCCGGAATTGCAGACGCTCATTCGCAGGAAAGCAGAGGACATTCAGCGGGAAGACGTGGAGGCCAACCGGGTGATGGGCGCCTACGGCCGGAAATTGATACCTTCCGGCGCGCGCATCCTGACCTACTGCAATGCGGGCGCTCTTGCCACCGCCGACTACGGCACGGCCCTGGGAGTGATCCGGGCAGCCTACGAAACGGACCGCTCCATTCACGTGTATTCGTGCGAAACGCGGCCGTTCCTCCAGGGCTGTCGCCTGACGGTGTACGAATTGAAGCAGGCGGGCATTCCGGTCACCCTCGTCACGGACAATTCCGTCGGAAGTCTCATGCAGCAGAAAAAGATCGACGTGGTCGTGGTGGGCGCGGACCGAATCGCTGCCAACGGAGACACCGCCAACAAGATCGGAACCTACATGGTTGCGGTTCTCGCACGCACTCACGGTATCCCATTCTACGTGGCCGCGCCTCTTTCGACCATCGATCCGTCCCTATCGGACGGGTCAAGCATACCCATCGAGCAACGCGACCCCAAAGAGATCACCCACTTCCACGGGAAACTGGTGGCGCCCGAAAATGTCGATGTTTTGAATCCAGCCTTCGACGTCACCCCCAACGGCTTCATCTCGGCCATTATCACGGAAGCGGGCGTTCTGCACCGGCCCTTCGGGAGGGCCATCAGGAAAGCGCTGGAAACCTGAAGAGGCGAACGGCCGCAAACTTCAGAAGCGGTGACGGGAGTATCTTCACTTTTAGGAACCCTCGAAAACGTACTGCAGCACGTCCTGCAACGAACGAACTCCCGTGCAGTCCACACCGAGTTCCCGGGAAAGCCGATCGGCGTTGCTCTTGGGAACCAGGCATCGCGAAAATCCCAGCTTGTGCGCTTCCATGGCTCTCAGTGCGCTGTGGCCGACTCCCCTCACCTCGCCCGCCAGCCCCACTTCACCCCACACCACCAGGTCGGCTGGAACGGACCGATCCAGGTAGGTGCTCATGAGAGCCGTGGTCATGGCGAGGTCGCTCGCCGGTTCGAGCAGCCGGACGCCGCCCGCCACGTTGACGAAGACGTCCTGCTGGGCGAAGTTGAAACCCAGCTTTTTCTCGAGAACGGCCAGCAGAAGGGACAGGCGATTCACGTCGACTCCCATGCTGGTCCTCCTCGGCTGCGTCCAGCCGGTGCCGCCGACGAGAGCCTGGAGTTCCACCAGGAGCGGCCGCGTTCCTTCGATGGAGCAGGCCACGACGGAACCGGATACCCCCGTGGGACGCTCTGCAAGCAGCAGTTGCGAAGGGTTCGGCACCTCCTCCAGACCGCTCTCCTTCATCTCGAAGACCCCAACTTCATTGGTGGAGCCGTAGCGGTTTTTCACCGCGCGGAGCAGCCGAAAGGCATGTGTCCGGTCTCCTTCGAGGTAGAGGACCGTATCCACCAGGTGTTCGAGCACCCTCGGCCCGGCGATGGAACCCTCCTTGGTCACGTGCCCTATGATGAAGGTACTGACGTTCGATTCCTTGGCCATCCTCATGAGCCGGGACGCGCATTCTCGAACCTGGCTGATGGAGCCGGGCGCAGAGTCGAGAAACCGCGTGTACATGGTTTGAATGGAATCCACCGCCAGGACTTCGGGCGGCTCCCGCTCCATCCAGTCGAAAAGCGCCTCCAGCGAAGTCTCGGAAAACACGTAGAGGTTCTCCGATTCGAGGCCGAGCCGGTTGGCCCGCTGCTTGATCTGCTGGGGGCTCTCCTCTCCCGAAACGTACAGCACCCGCTTCTCACGCGACGTTTTCGCCAAAATCTGGAGCAGCAACGTGGACTTTCCGATGCCCGGGTCCCCGGCGAGGAGCACGAACGAGCCGTGGATCAATCCGCCGCCAAGGACCCTGTCCCATTCCCCGATTCCAGTCAACATGCGGCTTCCCGCATCGAAGGGGATATCCCGGAGGGCGAGCGGCCTGCCTCCCTTTTGCGCCGGGGGCGCCCCTTTCTCAGGCCGCTTCAGCACGAACTCTTCCACCATGCTCTGCCAGTTTTGACAATCCGGGCACCTGCCAAGCCACTTGGGACTGACGTATCCGCATTGCTGGCACTTGTAAATCACCTTTCGATCCGTCATAAAAATCTCTTCTCCCGCTCTCCGACGACCTTGCGCGTTTCCGGCCGCCCCCGTCCCCAAACAAAGGGCCAGGCATGGGCCGGAGCGCCCCGTTCCTTTCGGCACTCGTTTCCCGGGAGCATAGGAGAGCGTCGCAACGAATGCAAGCCCGCTTTGCAGACATGCGCCGCGAGGACGTTCGAACGTAATTTGACCCGGAAAGTCACGGAGGGGGCTGACTCAGGCCAGACAGAAGCCGCAAAACTTCCGGGGTTGAATGTTCGATTGACAAAGCCGAAACGGGCGAGTTATATGTATGCGAATCAGCGAGTCAGTAAAACTGATTTGAGTTCGTCGGGTCCTTTCAGGGGGTGACGATTCCTTATTCAGAGAGGAGTTTTCAGAATGTCAGGGACGAATTTGATCGAAATTGGCGACAGTACTTTCGAACAAGAAGTGCTGAAATCGGATATTCCCGTGCTCGTAGACTTCTGGGCTCCCTGGTGCGGACCGTGCCGTGCTATCGCGCCCGTAATCGACGAACTGGCCGGCGAATACTCCGGCAAGTTGAAAGTGGCCAAATGCAATGTGGATGACAATCCGCAGACGCCGTCAAAGTACGGCATTCGTGCCATCCCCACGCTCATAATCTTCAAGGGCGGGGCCGTGAGCGAACAGATTACCGGTGCGGTTGCCAAGTCTCAGATATTGGCAGCCATAGAAAACGCAGTACGTTGAGATCCACCCGCTTGCAGATGATACGGAACCCGCGTCGGGGTTTTCAAGACGATCCGGGGGGTGTGCTTCATCCCTTCCGCAAACCTTTTCGCCTTCAAGCATGGAAATGAATGACGTATACGACATAGTGATCATTGGGGGCGGGCCGGCGGGGCTGACGGCTGGGTTGTATGCAGCGAGGGCGCGCATGAAGGCCATCCTGCTCGAAAGGATCGGGTTCGGCGGACAGCTTCTGACCTATGAGAAGGTCGAGAATTATCCCGGCTTTCCTGAAGGAATCGGAGCTTTCGGGCTGAGTGAGCTCATCAGCGCACAGGCCCTCAAGTTCGGGCTGAAGACGAAAAACGCCGAGGTGCGCGGACTCGGACTGGGCCCGGCCGTCATGACGGTGGATACGGAAGCGGAAAGCCTGCACACGCGCACCATCGTCATTGCATCGGGAGCTTCACCCAACAAGCTGGGAGTTCCAGGCGAAATCGAATACGCCGGCAGGGGGGTTTCCTACTGCGCGGTTTGTGATGCGCCGTTCTATAGGGACCAGGAGGTTGCGATCGTGGGTGGTGGCGATACCGCCATAGAAGAAGCGATCTACCTGACCAAATTCGCTTGCCGCGTCTACGTGATTCACCGGCGCGACCAACTCCGGGCGACTACCGTCATCCAGGAAAAGGCCGCGCAGAACCCGAAGATCGTTCTTGTCCTCGACACGGTGGTCGAGGACGTTCGAGGTGACGGGCAGGGAGTGAACCGCTTGGTCCTCCGCGGGAAGAAGACCGGAGAGATGTCTGAATTGCCCGTCAGCGGAGTGTTCATGTTCGTGGGGATCAGGCCCAATACCGGTTTTGTGCCCTCATCGGTTGAACTGGACCCGTTCGGGTTCGTTCGCACCGACCAGGAGATGGCCACGTCGATTCCCGGCGTTTTTGCCGCGGGGGACGTTCGGGCAAAGCAACTCCGGCAGATTGCAACGGCCGTGGGCGATGGCGCAACGGCAGCATATAACGCCGGGCGCTATATTGAAAACCATTTGTCGCACCTACCTGTTCCATAAGGACCATTTATGCATTTTCCTGCATTTAGCCGCCGTTCCTTTTCCAGACAGCTTTCGTGTTTCGCCGTTCTCTGCATTCTTGCGACAACCGCTTCGTGCGGCGTCAATGTCGTACAGTTCTACTTCGCCGACCTTTTTGGAAAATCTTCCTCTCCGCTCGAAAAGAATGCGGACATCCTGGCGGTCGAGGGCATGCAGATGATGCAGAAGAAAGATTATGAGAAAGCCGTCAAGGCTTTCCAGCAATTGAAGGAACACTACCCTTACAGCAAGTACGCCCCCCTCGCCGAACTCAAGCTGGGCGACGCTCACTTCTACAACAAGGACTACACCCAGGCCGCCATCGCATACGACGAATTCGTCCGCCTCCATCCCCGCAACGAAGTGGTGCCGTACGTCATTTACCAGACCGGCATGTGCCACTTTCTGTCCTTCAGTTCAGTGGACAGAGACCCCGAAGAAACGCGGCTGGCTGTGGAATCATTCCAACGTGTGGTTCAAAACTACCCCCAATCGGAGTACGCCAAACGGGCGCACAAGCAGGCTCTCGAATGTCAGAAGCGCATTGTGGCCCACGAATTCAACGTGGGGCGATTCTACTACGTTGAGGGAAAATACAGTTCGGCGAAAAAGCGGCTGGAAATTGCTTCCATGATTTATCCTCAAGCGGTTGCCGACCTTGGATACCAGAAAGACATTGACAAAATGGTGGCGGACTGCGAAAAGCACATCAGCCAGGGAGAAGAAAAACCAAGTATTTGGACCCGATGGGGGTTTTGATCGTTTCTTCGACGCTCCTCATTCAGGCAGATCCTCCCTCGCCGGGATATACCGGGTTCCTTCCCTGTGGGACAACATGGTTTTCGATGGAATGACAAGCCGTCTTGCCAGCGTGGACTCTTGAAATTTCCTCAAGGGCTTGAGAAGTGCGCCGGTTCTTCTTCGGCGGGCCCGAACGGCATTTCACGCCAGGCGCCGGGCCTGCGCGTCCCTCGGACAGAGGACCGGCCGCGGCGCATGTAAACCCTTCATCCAGAATTGAATCTGTTTTCGCGCACTGTAGACAATGCGCGGCCCGGCTCATGCTCAGGCCCCGAGGCCGGACAAAAAATCCCAATCACAATGGAGAATAGAAACCATGGCGGAATCAACGCAAAACACAGCGGGGAAAGACCCGGAAATCCGCGAACAGCGCAGCGACATGAATCTCGTCGAGCTGAAAAGCAAGAATATCAGAGAACTCATGACCATCGCCAAGACGCTCAACATCGAAGGGGCGAGTTCGATGCGAAAGCAGGAGCTCATTTTTGCGCTCTTGCAGGCGCAAGCCGAACAGAGCGGCCTCATCTACGGCGAAGGGGTCCTCGAAATCCTGCCCGACGGGTTCGGTTTTCTGAGGAGCCAGAACTACAACTATCTCCCCGGTCCTGACGACATTTACGTTTCCCCTTCCCAGATACGGCGATTCAACCTTCGAACGGGGGACAGCATCTCGGGACAGATTCGCCCCCCCAAGGACAATGAACGATACTTCGCCCTCCTCAAGGTGGAAGCCGTCAACTACGAGGACCCGGACGTCGCCAGGGAAAAGATCCTTTTTGACAACCTCACCCCGCTCTATCCCGACCGCCGGGTGAAACTGGAGACGTTCGCCGATAACCTTTCGACGAGGGTGATGGACCTGCTGACCCCCATCGGGTTCGGTCAGCGCGGACTCATCGTCGCCCAGCCCCGCACCGGCAAGACGATGCTCCTCCAGAACATCGCCAATGCCATTGCGGTCAACCACCGGGAATCATACCTGATCGTTCTTCTCATCGACGAACGGCCGGAAGAAGTGACGGATATGCAGCGCAGCGTACGGGCCGAAGTGGTCAGCTCGACGTTTGACGAACCGCCGCAGCGCCATGTCCAGGTCGCAGAAATGGTCAGCGAGAAGGCCAAACGTCTGGTGGAGCACAAGCGGGACGTCGTGATCCTTCTCGACAGCATCACGCGCCTGGCGAGAGCCTACAACAGCGTGGTGCCGCCCAGCGGCAAGATCCTTTCAGGCGGTCTGGACTCCAACGCCCTCCACAGGCCCAAGCGCTTTTTCGGCGCCGCGCGAAACATCGAACAGGGCGGCAGTCTCACGATCATCGCCACGGCTTTGATCGACACCGGCAGCCGGATGGACGAGGTCATCTTCGAGGAATTCAAAGGCACCGGCAACATGGAAATCGTTCTCGACCGCAAGCTGGCGGATCGACGGATCTTCCCGGCCATCGACATCAACAAGTCGGGCACCCGCAAAGAGGAACTGCTGCTTCCCCCGGACGACCTCAACCGCATCTGGATTCTTCGCAAGCTGCTGTCTCCGTTGAACCCGATCGATGCAATGGAGTTCCTCCTGGACAAGATGCAGGGAACCAAGAACAATCCGGAATTCCTGGCCTCCATGAATCGATAGCGCACCGCGGTCGAACCATCCAGCGCACTCCACCGCCCATCGTTCATCCGGGAGCGCGCAGCCGATGGGCTGGAACGGCGCAGCAATTTCCACTTTCAGCACGGCGCGGGAGTGGACCGCGGTGGAGTGCCCCGGCCTGCTTGCCGGCGGCGGGCGGCGGCCTCATTCCCGCCGGACACCCGGCATCCACACTGAGAACAACGAGAGATGCCCCCGCGGCCACCTGGAGCGAGACCGCAGCATTGAGACGGCTGCCTGCCATCCCCCAAGACCCGGCCGGGTCCCGAGGCAACACGAGCGAAGCGTGAAAAAGAGGAACGGATGTCTCATTTTCGCAGAAACTGCTTGAAAGAACCGGATGCAATCGTATAATAAGTGGTTTCGGAAAACCTATGAGGCATACTTAAGAGGAGTTGCGCCAATGAAGGATAATATCCACCCCGATTATCAGCAGACCGTGATTCGATGCGCCTGCGGGAACGAAATCGCTACGGGTTCCACAAAAAAGGAAATCCGCGTTGAAATCTGCTCGAAATGCCATCCCTTTTACACGGGCAAGCAGAAGCTAGTGGATTCAGCGGGCCGCATCGAGCGATTCCGCAGGAAATACGCGAAATTCCAGAAAAAAGAGACCGAAGAATAAATCCTCTTTCTTTTCTGCTTTCGGACCGAAATCCCCCGCCGAACGGGAGGCAGGAGTGCAACGGCTCCTTTTCGCGCGATTCGGTGAAGACTCTCGCAAGGTTCGCTGCACCACCCCTCGGCGAAGCTGGTCCGCGCTTGCCTTGAATGTATAGCGGGGTTCCGTCGCACACCCGGAAAGCCCCGCTTTCCCGGATTCGGAGTGTTCCGGCACCGTTGGGAAGCAAAGGCCGTCGCCGGAGACGGCGAGACGCTCTGAGGGAGGTTTCTCGATGGATTCCCGGTATGCCCTGGGTCCTTGAGAATGCTCTCCGGCATGAGAAACGGGCAGGCGGCGGCTGACTTGCTTTGTTTCGGAGTTCTCCGCAGTGTACGGTTGCGGGGGGAGGGGAAGGCTCGGATCCGGCGCAAGAAAGAAAGAGCGTGAGAATTCTATGTTCAGTCGTTTGGACAGCGTAGCGGAAAAATTCCGAAAACTCGAGGAGGATCTCGGCAATCCGGATCTTTTGGCCAATCAGAAAGAATATCAGAGATTGGTCAAGGAACATGCCGAAATCGCTCCCATTGTCGAAGCTTACCGGCAGTACCTGAAGCTCGGGCCGCAGATCCGGGAAAACCAGGAATTGCTGGAAGCGGAAGATGACCCTGAGATGCGCGATCTCTTTCGCCAGGAAGCGGATCGACTCGCGCGCGAACTCGAGGCGTTGGAAGTGAGCCTCAAACTCCTGCTGGCACCCAAAGACCCCAACGACGACAAGAACGTCATCCTCGAAATCCGGGCGGGCACGGGGGGTGAGGAAGCAGCGCTTTTTGCGGCGGACCTTTTCAGAATGTATTCCCGTTACGCCGAACTGCGTAGATGGAAGACGGAAATCCTGGACGCGCACCAGACCGGAATCGGCGGTTTCAAGGAAATCGTCGCCGCCATCACCGGGAAGGGCGCATACAGCCGTTTGAAATACGAACGCGGCGTGCATCGCGTGCAGCGCGTCCCGGCGACGGAGAGCCAGGGAAGAATCCACACGTCGGCCGTCACGGTAGCCGTTCTCCCCGAAGCGGAAGAGGTGGACGTCTATATCGATCCCAACGACATCCGCGTCGACGTGTTCCGGTCGTCGGGACCGGGCGGCCAGAGTGTGAACACCACGGACTCCGCCGTTCGGGTCACGCACATACCCTCGGGCCTCGTCGTCATCTGCCAGGACGAAAAGTCACAGCACAAGAACAAGGCGAAGGCCCTGAAGGTGCTCCGGGCTCGGCTGCTCGACCAGATGCAGAGCGAACAGGACGCCCGGATCGCTCAGGAACGCAAGAGCCAGGTGGGATCGGGAGACCGAAGTGAGAGAATCAGGACGTATAATTTCCCTCAGAACCGCGTCACCGACCACCGCATCAACCTGACTCTCTACAAGCTGGAATTCATTCTCGGCGGCGCCATCGATGAAATCATCGACCCGCTGGCGACCCACTTCCAGGCGGAAGCCCTCAAGGGCTAGGATTCGGGGATGGAAGAGAGATGGACCATCCTCAAGGTGCTTCAGTGGACGACGGGCCATTTCAAGCGCAGAGGAATCGAGCAGCCCCGGGCCAACGCGGAGGTTCTCCTCGCCCACGTTTTGGAGATGGATCGAATCCAGTTGTATCTCCACTACGATAAGCCCCTCGGCAGGACGGAACTCGCCCGCTACCGGGAATTGGTCCGACGCCGCGCTGCCCGCGAACCCAGCCAGTACATCACCGGGAGGCAGGAATTCTGGTCTCTCGAGTTCGAGGTAAACCCGGCGGTTCTGATCCCCCGCCCCGAGACGGAAATCCTGGTGGAAAGGGCCGCGGACATCCTGAGGAACTCCGGCGGCACGGCGCTCGATCTGGGCACCGGGTCGGGCGCCATCGCGATTGCGCTCGCACGCGAATGCCCAACCATCCGCATCCTCGCCACCGACCGATCCCCCGCAGCCCTCACGGTAGCGAAACGAAACGCAATGCGGCTCCACGTACGGGATCGCATCCATTTTGCCGCGATGGATCTTCTCGGCGGATTCTCACTTCCCGCCTGTTCGTTCGATCTCATCGCCAGCAACCCTCCTTACATCAGCGACGGGGATTTTCTGAACCTTCCTCCGGAGATCTCCCGTTACGAACCTGAATCGGCGCTCCGGGGCAACGGACCCGCGGGGCTTGGTGTGATCCACAGGATTCTCACAGAAGCGCCGGCTTTTCTCAAGAAGGACGGCCATCTCCTCGTCGAAATCGGACAGGGCCAGGCGGAAATCCTGCGGGAGGAATCCGCGACGGGCATTCAGATGGAACACATGGAATTTATCAAAGATTATTCTGGAATCTATCGAGTTCTCCACCTCTGGGGACCCATCGGATGATATATGGATAAGCTGGTAATCGAAGGCGGTATTCCACTGGAAGGCGAAGTGCGCATCAGCGGAGCAAAAAACGCCACGCTCCCCCTGATGGCGGCGGCGCTCCTGGCGAACGGCGAGCACCGGTTCGCCAATGCGCCCATGTTGAGGGATATCTCGACCATGGCGAATCTTCTCCGCCACATGGGCGCAACGTGCCGGCAGAACGGTCTGTTCGAGATCGATACCTCTGAGATCCTGAAACCCGAAGCGCCCTACGATCTCGTCAAGACCATGCGGGCGTCCGCGCTGGTTCTCGGCCCTCTCGTGGCACGCTACGGGAGAGCGAGGGTTTCCCTGCCGGGCGGATGCGCCATCGGGGCCCGCCCCATCGACCTCCACCTCAAGGGGTTGGCTCAGATGGGCGCGGACATCCGGATCGACCACGGGTATGTTTTCGCGAGTGCAAACCGGCTGAAAGGAGCCGTCATCTCCTTCGACCTCGTCACCGTGACTGGGACCGAAAACCTCATGATGGCTGCAACCCTTGCAGATGGCGTGACGATTCTAAAGAACGCCGCCCGCGAGCCGGAAGTGCCGGCCCTGGCCGACTACCTGTGCAAAATGGGCGCTGTCATCGAGGGCGCGGGTACGGCGGAAATCACCATCGAGGGCGTGAAGGAACTGAAGGGGTCCAGCCACACGGTCATCCCGGACCGCATCGAGGCCGGGACCTACCTGGCGGCTGCGGGAATCACCGGAGGGCGTCTCAAACTGACGTCGTGTTCGCCATCCCATCTCGGAGCCGTCATAGAAAGGCTCCAGGCGGCGGGACTCCACATCCGGACGGGAAAAGACAGCATCGAAGCACGGGGCGGCGGCATCAGGAGCACGGACGCGGTCACGTCTCCTTTTCCGGCTTTTCCCACGGACATGCAGGCGCAGTTCATGGCGCTCATGACCCTGGGAGACGGCGAGAGCCACATTACGGAAGAAATCTTCGAGAACCGTTTCATGCACGTCCAGGAATTGAAGCGGCTGGGCGCGGATATCGAGTTGCAGGGGCGGACCGCGATCGTGCGCGGAGTCCGGAATCTTTCGGGCGCGCCGGTCATGGCAACCGACCTGCGAGCCTCGGCGTCGCTGGTCCTGGGAGCCCTGGCGGCGGAGGGCGAAACGGAAATCAGCCGCATCTATCACCTGGACAGGGGCTACGAAACCATGGAGAGAAAGCTCTCCGCCGTAGGGGCGAGAATCAGGCGCGAACGAGGGAATTGACGATCCATCCTCCCGCGGGTTGTTTCCGCCAGGCCGCATGGAGAGCGAGGTTTCGCGCCTCCGCGCGGGGGACCGCCGCCGGACGCGGCGGGGCGTTGGGCCGCGGCCCTTTGCACGAGGCGGGAACGGGGACTGGAGCATGGAAGGTGAAGGGCAGAGCAGACCCTGGCCGCGCCCGCTCTTTTGGCTGACGGTTTCCTTTGCGGCGGGCATCGCCATCGAGCACGCCTGTCCCGTCGGCTTCTCCGCCCCCCCCGCGCTTGCTTGCCTCGCCATTCTGACCCTGCTGCTCTTTCTTGGCTCCTTCAGCCGCTTTGCGTTCTTCCGCACCCCGGTTCTCCCTCTGCCGATTTTTTTCGGGCTGGGCCTCCTCGCCTGCCGTCTGGCGGCCCCCGTGCTTCCGGTCCCTCCTCTCTTGAGCGACTTTTTCAACCGGCCTCAGACGCTCTACCTCGCTGAAGTCAGTTCCCCACCGGAATTTTTCCCCGAGAAGGTTCAACTCACCCTCCGCCTTCATTCGGCGCTGAAAGACGGGGTTTTCGTCCGCGTGGAAGGCGAGGCGCTCCTTTCACTCAACAGAACCAGGAGCACCCCCGCGGCCTGGCTCGCGGGAGACACGGTCCTTGCCCGCATGACGTTGAAACGATTCCACAATTTCAACAATCCGGGCGGATACGACTACGTGCGCAATCAGGCCGAACGGGGCCTTTACGCCAGAGCCCATCTTCCCGACGACCGGTTCCTTTTGAAGGTGAAAGCAAAGCCGGAGCCTTTTCCCCAGTCGGTTTTCCGGACTGCAAGAGCGGGCCTCGACCGGTTCAGGCAGGGAGCGCTCCACTGGCTGAGGACCAGCCTGGACCCAGACACCGCCGCCTTCTATGCGGCTCTCCTGCTCGGCTACCAACGGCTCCTTTCTCCGGCATGGCAAGAGCACCTCGCCAGGACGGGCGTCACGCATCTGCTGTCCATCGGGGGCATGCACCTGGGATTCGTCAGCATGGCGGCTTTCTGGCTGGTGCGCCTCCTGATCCGTTCCTTCCACCCGTCCATTCTCCACCGCACCAGCGACCGGACAATCGCCCTCTGGCCCGCTCTCGCAACGGCTGCCGTTTATGCCGTCATCGCCGGTTTTTCGGCGCCCCCCATCTGGCGGTCCATGCTCATGCTCACCCTCTGCCTCACTGCCGCCTGTTCCCATCGTTCTCCCGACCAACTGTCCGTCCTGGCCGCAGCCGCCTTCGTGATTCTGGCGATGGACCCCAACTGCCTCCAACAGATCTCCTTCCAACTCACCTTCGCCTGCATGTTCGCCATCTTCAGCCTTTATCCCCGATTCCGGCGCTTCCATTTGTCGAAGTCCCTTCCCTTTTTCCGCCGAAGCCCGGCCGCGGCAAGAATGCTGCGGCCCTTCGAGGAAGCCTTCTGGATGTCCATTGCCGTCAATGCGCTCGTGCTCCCGTTGACGGTCTACTATTTCCAGGGAATCTCCGTCGCCGGATTCGCCGCCAACATCCTGCTGGTTCCCGCAGTGGGCTTCGCCGTGCTCCCGTCGGGTCTCCTCAGCATCGCTCTCTATGCCATCGACGAGCGCATCGCCGCCCCCTTTCTCGCTCTGGGCGGCTGGTGCCTTCGATGTTGCGAAGCGACGATCCTCTGGTTCAGCAACCTCTCCTGGGCTTTCTTCTGGGTGGGGAGCATGCCCATCTATTGCCTTGTCTTCATCTACGCCGCATTGACGCTCGGCCTGGGACCCTGGAAACCGAAAGTGAAAGCCGCGGGCCTCACTACCGTGTTTCTTCTTTTTGCGGGAATCGCCGCCGCAAAACATGGCCTTCCCGGCTCGAACCCCGGCAACCTTCTCGAGGCCACGGTCATCGACGTGGGTCAGGGGACTTCCGTGCTGGTGAGACTTCCCGGGGGAGAGACGATGCTCGTTGACGGAGGGGGGTTTTTCGACGATTCCTTCGATATCGGACGAGCCGTTCTGGCGCCCTTCCTCTGGCGCTCCGGGATCGCAAAGCTCGATTACGTCGTTCTCTCGCACGACCACCCGGATCACAGGAACGGGCTCCGGTTCGTCATGTCCCACTTCGACGTGGGGCATTTCTGGGAGAGCGGCATATCCGAGAACAAACGCGAAGTTGGGAAATTGAAGGACATCGCCATCCGGCGCGCGATACCTCATCTCGAAATCGGAGAAATCTTCGGCGAACATACCCTCGGCGCCTGTTCGGTCCGCATCGTCCACCCCTCCCCTGCATACCTTCGCAACGAATGGGACGGCAAAGACCTGAACGACGTCTCCCTGACAATTGTCATCGACTACGGCGACACTCGCCTCATTTTGCCGGGCGACGTCGGCGCATCGGTTGAAAGGCTTCTTTTCGGGGAATATTCCTACAGCGGCCGCACCATGATCGTATCGCCCCACCATGGAAGCGAACGCTCCAACAGCCCGTTGATGCTGGATCGGGTTCACCCCGAAGCGATCGTCTTTTCGTGCGGGTACGAGAACTCTTTCGGGTTCCCGTCGCCCCCGGTGATCGAGCGTTGCTCGGAGCGAAACATACCGATGTACAGGACCGATCTCGACGGTGCCGTGCACGCCGTGTCCGACGGGCGGAAGTGGACAATTACCACGGAATCGGACAGGAACATCCATGCCCAAAAGAACCGGGAAAGAGCGAAAGCCTCACAATTGAAAATCAACAACAGCTTCTGGAGCCCTGGCATGCCCGCTTCCAAACTTACAGCCGGTGAGCGAACCTTCCGCACTGTAGAGTCGTCCGCCATCTGGTAGCGCGGAAAGAGAATCCAAGGTAGATTCTAATGGCAAAGCATATCCTGAAAAATCGCAAAGTTACGACATTGGCAAGGAGGGTTGACTCTCTCGGAATCTGGCAGTGCGGTCCTTTCAAAGGGGTTCTTAGGTACAGTGACAGACGTTCCTGACCATGAGAGCAAGGCAGTACAAGGTTGACGCCAAGGTTCTTTGGTGTACTCTCGCTATCATGAGCCTGATTGGTCTTCCGCAGTCTTTTTTTATGCGGATCCGTGTAATACCCCAGCGTAAAATGCTCTGTTTGTGCGAATGCGATCACATCCGTCACGGAAATGATCTCGCTCTCTGACTCGCACAAACGCCTATAGGTTAGCTTTGGCGGCCACGCAACCAGGATGGGCATATTTGCAGGCGTTCTCCGAGTCCTTTGGCTGCGTGTCAGCGTGCCGGTAATGGCCCTCGAAACATACATTTGCGTGCTCACATACGGACTGCACTCGGCAGAGGAGGCTTGTGTAAAACCTCCCGGCGAGGTCTCCAGTTGCATACCCCCTGATCCTCATCTCACACCCTCTGCCCAAACCTGTCGCACGGTGTCGAGCCAGAGGTTGAGACTACAGTTGAGCATTTTTTCGGCTCGGTCCGGATCCAGGCGGTATTTCTCAGGAATATAGGAGAGGTCCACAACGTGAACGCCTTCAGACACCCCCAGGAAGGGGCATTCGGCAAGGTCTGAGGGCGGCAGCAGGGCAAGCAGCGAAAAAACCTTGTTCAGCAGCGGCTTGGAACTCTTTATCTTAAATTGCTGCACGGTATAGTTGTTGGCAAAAAAGGTGATCTCGCCTGGAAACGGGTCCTTTCCGCGGGAACCACTGCAAATGCCGTCCTGCCTGAGAAGAAAGTAGGGCGCAATCAGCGCCGACCGGACCTGAGCGGCTACCGGCGCCTCCGGCTGTCCCAGGAAGGCCGGCATAACCGAGGCGAGTTTTTCCCTTTTGGGATCGAAGTCCATGACCCGGAACTCATCGGGCGCCATCCCCAGGCGCCCGAGAACCTCGGCCCGGATCTCCGGAAGCACCAGAAATACGACCCTGCAGCCGACGTTCGAGCCGGGAAGCTCCAGGATTACCGGTCCAAGTTCATCGGCGCTCTTCACCTGCAGGAACCTGACGCAGGAGCAAGGCAGGGCCGAGACGCCGGGAAGCCGGGCTGCCACCCGGCGCGCATAGTCCACGAAACGGGTTTCAAGTTCTTTCAGCACCTCCTCGTCTATGAACGCCACCCCTGCCGCCTGAACGATATTGTCCACGGCAACCACCTCCAGGATGTGGCGGCTGCAATCGAACGGCTCGTGCTCTCCTGCCCATTCCTCATAGCCGAGTATCCGGAGTTCCGTCTTGAGGGCCGCCGGAAACCGCTCGATTCCCCCTTCCCCGAAGAGATTCTCCCTTGGGATGATCACCGTCCTGCAGCCGGCGTTGAATGCCGTCTCGATCTTCAGCGCCAGCGCGCCGACGGCCGTTATCCGTCCCTTGGTGTCGATTTCACCGGTCATGGCCACATCTCGCCGGAGCCTGCGGTTGGAAAGGAGTGAAGCCAGGGCCAGAGCGATGGCGCCGCCGGCCGACGGTCCGTCCTTTCTCGTCGAGCCGCCCAGGAAATGCAGATGCACGGGCTTTCCCGTGTGATCGAGGTCGATCCCCAATTCTTTTGAGTAGTGCAGCAATCCCGTGGTGGCGACCTTGCGGCTCTCGTCCATGACCTTCTCGATGTTCCCAGTGGCGTGCAGGATGCTCAGGCGGCCGCGCCCCGTTTCCCGCGGGGCCGCCTCCCCGTCCGTCCACACGGCCTGGATGGGAATGATCGACCCCACGCCTCTTTCGACGTCGACTCCAAGCCCCAGCATTTCCCCCACCGCATCCTCCGGGCCGATCTGCCTGGGAGGAGTCGGGCTATCGAGGTATTCCTTTATTCTTCTTCGGGTTACCCTGACCGACAGCTTTCCGCCGGTCAGGATCTCCTTTCGCTGGATCCGGAGGAAAAGGGTGCGAATGGTCCTCTCCAGCTGCCTCACGCCCGCCTCATAGGTATAGTTCCGAATGAGGTGCCGCAGAAGTTCCGCCTCATCTTCCTCATCGAAGTAGAGCTGGGCGGCGCCAATCCCGTATTGCTCCCGGATTCGCCGCAGCAGGTATTTTCTGGCTATGGCGACCTTTTCCTCCACGCTATACCTGTCCAGTCGTACCACCTCGCAACGGTCCAGCACCACCTGCGGCACCGTTTCCAGCGTGTTGGCGGTCAGGAAGAAATGGCAGTTGGAGAGATCGATATCTATGGTCGTTTGAGTGTACTTGTCGTGGAAAAGGTGGTTCTGCTCCGGATCGAGGATCTCGAGAAGCGTGGCTATGGCGAACTTTTCGGTCTTGTCGGCTTCATCGAGGATGAACATCCCGTTCATGGCTTCCATCTTGATGAGCCCCTGGACGATGGCGCCCGGCTTGGACCCCTCATAGGTGAACCCGTGGCCCCGCATGTCGGCTTCGTCCCGCATTCCTCCGAGGGAAATCTTGTGATAGGGAACGCCCAGGTTCTGTGCCACGGATATGGCGAGCGAGGTCTTTCCGACCCCCGGAGGCCCGACCAGCAGGAAGGCGCTTCCAGTCCGCATCCACCCGGCCGCCTCGGCCTCGCTGAAACTCCGGTAGCGCCAAATGAGGTTCGTAAAGAAATCGCAGAGGATCTCTTTCGGCACCTGGAGGCCAAAATGAGAGCGGTCGAGACCGTTTTCGAAATCCTCCGGCGAAACCTCGATCTTTCGGATCTTCCCCCAGGGGATCGCCAGGAGCGTCTCGATGAGTTCGCTGTACTTCGAGCCGCTGTGGCCAACGGCATTGAGTTTGTTCCTGTCGATGAATTCGATCACCCGGATCGGAATCGCGGGGTCGTTTCGGGCGTCTTCGATACGGTCCTTGAGGCTCTTCTCCCGCCCGGCATGAGAACTCGGCCCGGCCGGGAGCGGCACTTCCACCGGCCGGACGGGGGGAAGCGGCACATCGTCGTGGCGGCGCCCGTAAAGAGCCCCTTTGAAAAGGAGGAACAGTTCCTCCGAAGATTTGTTCTCGATAGCTTCTTTCGGCAGTTCCAGCTCCATGAAAAGTTCGACCAGGCCCCACCGGTCCTTGAAGGAATGGAAGACCACGCTGGCCTCTTTTCCATCCTTTTCCTTTTCCATGAGGAAATTGAATAGCCTCAGAACCGTCCGGAGCGAATGGGTCCTCCGCAGGAGCGATGTGTCGGCGTTGCGGCTTCTGCGATAGCAGTTCTCGATAATCCTGCTTTTCGTTTCGGTGTCCAGCCAGAAGAAGGATTCTTCCAAAAGGGCATCGGGGGCGTCGTTCAGACCCGCTACGAAGACATCGAGAATGGAGGCTGTTGCAGCCTCGATGGGAAGCCCCCTTTCGGCATGGTCAAAGAGCGCGAGGTAGGGCTGCCCCTTTATGCCGGTCATCTCGTCTTCGAGGGCGCTCCGGAGCATCCTGTAGAACGTGGGATCGCCAGCACGGCGATCGATCGTGAAGGCGAGATCCGAAAGGACGGTATCGCGTTCCCTCCGTTCAGGATAGAGCATATGCGAGACTTGGTGCTGCAGGAAGAACTCCGCAAAAGCGAGCATCTTCCGCTCCTCGGCGGTCCCATCACCAAGCCTGGTTTCGGGATCGCTCGGGATGACGAAGGAGAGGTAGTCGAATATGCGTTCGTGGATCAGGACATTCCACTGTTGCTCCGAACGGGTGAGGAGGCTCACGATGCCGATGGAGTTGTTTTCGTCTTCGAGGCGCTGGATGGACAGGCGCTCGGTCACCCGAGCGAGTCGAAAAGCATCGGTCCCTCTGCTGTTTCTGAAATAGGGCAAAACGCGCCTCAGCACAACGGCTTTGAGCAAATGCGCGACGCTCGCCACCCGCTCCGTAGAAGGAACCGGCAGAGTGCTCAGAATCCGGTGGTCGAATTGAACGGGAAACATGACACCCCTCCTCTCTGCACGCCGAAATTAGATAAATCTTCGTAACAATTCGAGATGAAAGGATTATTGTTATCTATTTTAATGTAACCCGGACCCTTGGGTCAATCCCGATCGAAGGTCTCGGACCGCACGAGATCATGGGGTCGCGTCTGCACTCTTGAAAAGGCGGTGCTGAAAAGCAGCGAAAAGGAAAAGCTCTTCATTTTGTCAGTAACCGTTCACCGGCTACCCGTTCCCGGGTAGACTTGAGTTCCGGCTTTTTCATAGATTGCAGATCAATCGACGCCTACCCTCTGTACATCCGCCTCGCAATCCGGTATGAGAAGGCGTAGCAGCCAAATATGAGACTCCACCATTTCGATGATATGGATTGCGCGAGGATCCCCCTGTGTCAGGGTAGTTGTCGCCTGGATGGATTTTGGAATTGAGCCGCCCGGGAGGAAGTTGGCTCCTCCGGGGCTGTGAGGAATGACCGCGAAAAGGGGGCAAAGGAATGAAAAGTGGACTACTCGAACCCTCTCCGCTCCATTATGATCCAAAAGATGACCGGCTCCCGTCCCCTGTTGTCAGCGGCGACCTGATTTTGTTCTAAAATCGGCGAATTGAAAATGTTGTTCCCTCCGTCTGTATTTTCTTCCGAAACTTTCACATAAATAATTTCTTTTCCTTCCATTTTCTTCCCTTATCTTTTTCCGGATCTTCGCAATCGCCCCGATTATTGGCCGGGAGGTATCAGGGGGGATTCCACACTACATTCAGGGTAACTCTCACGCCGGAAATGCCCCCACATCAGAAGAGGTAGGCAAGCGTCATCGAGATGCTGTTCTGGTTCGACCAGGCTCTGACCCCGTTTGAAAACTCCATGTCGATACCGAAGAATGAATTTTCGAGACGGTGGGTGCCGGTGGTGGAGAGCCCGAGGAACTCCGCTTCCAGGGTGAGGTAAAGCTGTTTGTACAGACTGCC
>Ga0209749_1000547_pt1 | contig 49292 bp, 42 predicted proteins | sample EPASupsiteSAE347_FD_187267 | JGI IMG/M metagenome (GOLD analysis project Ga0209749, IMG submission 187267) | Bioremediated contaminated groundwater from EPA Superfund site, New Mexico - Sample SAE3-47 (SPAdes) (version 2) | ecosystem: Environmental > Aquatic > Deep subsurface > Groundwater >... | reverse complement strand
ATGCGCAACCATCAAGTTGCGAATCCCATCGAGATCGGAATCACGTAGTTGTCGTCCCTGGATGACCATAACCTCGGCCATGGATCAAAAGGTACAATGGAGACGGAAATGAGTCCAGCAAAAAAAACATTTTTTTCTTGTTGCATTCGGGGGGGGTAAGCTACCGTCTATTCGCAGGTGGCATCAGGCGATGCCTACCTGAGCAGTTACCTGCATTCTACATTTAATTGCGCGTCCTTTCGCATCCCACGCCTTCAGCCCGTCGTAATGATAAATTTTTCTTCCGTCCTTCTGGCAGAAAAACGCATTGAGTTCATCCTCTGAAACCTTTGCATTCAAATCCCGGTTGAATGCCACGATCAGTTTTGTCGTCGACGGCGCCTTGTCCGTCCCGCCTGTCGCCTTGTGAATCGTAAACCCCTGTTCCACCCCGTCCGCCCGGTTGTCATACCATTCGGTCACCAATCCCTTGCGGTATTCAACCCTGCGTCCGTCCTTTTCATGGGCGCAACCGCAGGCAATACCGTCCGGCCATTGCCATCATCCAATCCCACGGCGCTCAGATTAAGAGGAGACTGTTCATTGAAACTTACCTCAAATCCTTCCTCTCCCGCGCTCATCTCAAGCTGTTTATCCCCGTTGCGCGCCGTATACGCGCCATCCTCATCCGCCGCAAACGAAAGCGCCTCTGTCTTGATCTGATTCTGAATCTTTCCCCACGAGGCAGCGTCCATACCCGCGGGAACTTCCCCGGCCCTGACAAACTGCGACTTGACGGCGGATTCGGCCACCAGAATTTGAACGCCCGCCAGACAGACACAAAACAGCGCTGATAATGATATTTTTTTCATTTTATTCTCCATGCGTTATAACCTATACGTTTAGTTTACATCACAATCTTTTTCAAGAAGTAACAACTTTCCCTAAAAGTGTCAAATGTTTTTTATAAATTTCAGATAGATATGCGGAAACGGAAAACTATTTTATTTGAATTCCGCGGAAGATTTGCAATATTTCCTTTTCCCGACATGATCGTAATTTTCAAACGCGTAATTGCAGGCTGCTACGAATCGCTGAATGCCGTTTCACGCGGCATGACCTCGTCGACGCGCGTGGTTGTGCAAACCACGGTGTTCGCGGCCGCAGCCGCCGGTGCCGCCGTGGCCTTTTTGACGCTCAGCAACCGGATTTTTGAATTCACGTTTTTGCGCTACGCCTCATGGGGCCCCTTGTGGTTCGCCGTTGCCAGCCTGGCCACCATCACGCTCAGTTCGCTGGTTGTCGGATATCTGCTGACCAAATTCAGCCCCGAAGCCGCCGGCAGCGGCATTCCGCAACTCAAGGCGGCTTATTGGAAGGAATTGGGCTTTGTGCCCTGGCGTCCGGTTCTGGTCAAATTTTTTGCCGGTATACTCAGTCTCGGCGGAGGCGCCAGCCTGGGACGCGAAGGCCCGACCGTGTTTTTCGGAGGAGGTCTGGCATCCGGTCTTTCCGGTCTTTGGGGATTCCCGAAACGCAGCCGGCGTCTGCCGTCCCTGATAGGCGCCGCCGCCGGCTTATCGGCCGCCTTCAACGCGCCGCTGGCTTCCATAGCCTTTGTGATGGAGGAAATGATCGGAGAACTCGGGAACCGTTTCCTCGGCAGCGTCGTTCTGGCGGCGGTGGCGGGCTCGTTCGTCGTCCACGCCTTTATCGGGCGGCAGCCGGCTTTTGCGCTCCCTGAAGTGGGAAACACTTCATGGAGACTGTATCTGCTCATCCCCCTGGTGGCGATTTTATCGTCTGCGCTGGGCGCGTTTTATCAGCGCGCGGTATTGGCCTGGCGCGCCCGCATCCGGACAAAAAGCCGCATCTCGCCGTTCCTGCAGCCGGTTGTGGGTGGCTTGATCACCTGGGCCCTTGGTTGCGGAGTTTTCCTCGCAACCGGCCATGTGGGAGTTTTCGGAATAGGCTACCACGATTTATCCACGGCCCTGAATGACGGACTCTCCTGGCAGTCCGCCGGAATGCTTGTGATCGCCAAATTCGCGGCCACGGTGTCCTGCTATGCCTGGGGATGCTGTGGCGGCATTTTTTCGCCGACCCTGTTTTTCGGCGGATTGACCGGCACTTTTGTGGGCGGAATTTTTTCCTTGTGGATGCCTCTGACGCCGGCCGATCACGTCGTGCTGTCAGCCGTGGGCATGACCGCCTCGCTGGGCGCGGTGGTGCAGGCGCCGCTCACCTCGATGCTGATCGTATTCGAAATGACCCATCAGTTCCTTCTGGTTCCGCCACTGATGCTGGCGGTGGTCGTCAGCCAGTTCATCGCGCGGCGCATGAATCCGCAGAACTTTTACGACGCCCTTCTGGTCCAGGACGGGCAGGAAATCACGCGCATCAAGCCGCTGCGCGATCTGGAAAACTGGAGAAATCTGCCCGTCTCCGAAATCGCCAACATGCGCCCGGTGATCATTACCGACCTTGCGCCGGACGCGCTCCGGGAAATTTTAAAGAAGAACGCCTATGAACGTTTTCCGGTTCTGACCGGCGGCCGCGCCGGCATCCTGACCCGCCAGGAAGCCTCTTCCGCAATCAGCTCAGGAATGATCCCGCGCCTGCTCAAGGCCTCCTTCTGTTCCCGGGACACAAAGATAAGCAAAGTCTCGCGGCTGCTGATAAACGATCCCTCCGGAATGGCGTTGATCGGCGACCCGGCATCCGGCTCGATATCCGGCCTGGTGACCCTCCACGACCTCGTGCGCGTGCAGGCCAATCTGAACGAATAGGCCAGCCTGACTAGGCCGAGGCGGCAGCCATTATTATTCGCATGTAGGGGGCGCCCCTTTCAGAAGGCTTTTGCCCGCCTGCAGCGCTATGCGCAAAATTGCGGGCAGGCAAGCGAAGCCCCTACAGGAAAACATGGCAAGCCGCGCAAAATTGAATTTCCTATGCTTCAAGTCAGGCAAAGCCGCAACTGTTGTCCACGTCCCATGTAGGGCCTTCGCTTGCGAAGGCCGTTCAGAATCCGATGCAAAACGGCGGCGAGCAAGCTCGCGCCCTACCTGAAACTTTGAAATTCCTATACCTTAAATTACGCGCGGCGCAGGGAAGCCAACAGATCGGCAAGGCGAACGGTGACGAACGAGGTGATGGTATCCGCCACTCCGTAGGGTATTACGAGAAAATCTCCGTGTCTCAAGGCGCCGCAGGTGTAAACAACGTTCGGAACATACCCATCGCGTTCATCTGCGGAAGGAATTATCAACGGCTCCCTGAGCCTGCCCAGAACTTTCGCCGGATCGTTGCGGTCAAGCAGCGCCGCGCCGATATAATACGACCTCAGGGAACCGACGCCGTGGGTAAGCACAAGCCAGCCCGCTTCCGTTTCGATCGGCGAGCCGCAGTTGCCTATTTTGTTGAATTCCCACGGAAACGCGGGCTTTATAATGATCCGGCTCTCGTACCAGAAATGCAGGTGTTCCGAATACATCAACGAAATATTTTCGTCATCCTGGCGGCCCAGCATGGCGTAAAGACCGTTCAAGCGGCGCGGGAAAAGGGCCATGCCTTTGTTGCGCGCGGCAGGTCCGTTCAGGGTTATGAACTGGAAACGGCGAAAATCTGGCGTCTGCATCAATTGCGGAAGCACGATCTTGCCGTCGTAGGCGGCATAGGGCGCATAATAGCGCATCTCTCCGTCGTCCTCGCGGAAAGCCGTGAAACGCGCATCCTCAATGCCGTTCGCCTCGGTGGGAGAGTGCGGAAATATGACGCGCGAGGCAAGCGGAATTTCATCGGGAAAAACAGCCTCATAATTCGATTGCGCAAGAAGCAGGATGGCGCGGATGGTGAAATCCGCCTCCGCCGAAAGTTTCACGCGCCTCCTGACCGAGGTTATGCCGTTGTTCAGATCGTTCAGAGTGAACGTCTGGCCAAGATTTTTCAGCGCCTGGCGCGAAAAATCGTTTTCATAACCCGTCTCATATAATTTCCGACCGAACAGTTCCTTGTTGTATTTCGAATCGAAATCCGGAAACGCCATGGCGGCGAACGTCCCGGCCGGGTCCACCATGACCTCTCCCTTTTTATTTACCCCGCCGGTCCTGAACTCGATGGAGGAAACGTGTCCTTCCCCCACGGCGCGCAGGCTCATGACAAAACGCAGGACCTCGTCATTTTCCGAGGCGCCGGGAAAAGGCACGATCGAGGGGTTGAAGAGCGCCGTGGATTCAAATGAAAATTCACGCAGAAGATAGGCTCCCACCAGAAGTTTCTGTTCCGGTGACAATTCCCGGTCGCTGATACGCAAATGCTCCACCTGGTCGTAGCGGGCCAGAAGCGCATTTTCGAAACCGGGATGGCGTCCGGCGTAACGTTCTTTCAGGTCGTCCAGCGTTCTGCCGGTTTCATCCTGCGACAGGCCCGAAACGCGCGCAATGATCCGCTGCCTGCGTTCCTCCGAGGGATTTTCCGGCCTGAGCAGAACGCGCCTGTGGTCCGGCCGCAGAACCGTTTCTTTTTTGGAGAGGGAAATCATCTGTCCCGTGTTTTGTTCCGCGGAAAAAGCAGGGCGGGAGTGGTCTCCACCTCGTGCTGCAGCATCTCCAGTTCGGCGACGGAAAGCAGCATGGCCAAAGTGGATTCGGCCCCTTCGTTGTTGTTTATTCTGTCCATCTGCAGTCCGTCGCGGCAGCCGCCTGTGCGCGGATTATAGACCTCGGCGCTTAGATCGTTGCGTCCCATGAACCAGTCGAAGATATTGTACGCCTCATCAAGCCAGAAGGAATCGGACGTTATACCGAAAGCTTCCAGGCAGGCCGAAATGGTGGACTGCGCCTCTACGGGCTGCTGGTCATATTTGGCCTTGGTTTTCCCGCGGGGATAAAATCCGTTGCTGCCGACCGGCTGGAAATGCCCCTTGTCGGAAGTCTGGATTTTCAGCAGCCAGCGCATGGCTTTAAGAGCGATATCAATCAGCTTCTCGCTGGAAAAATACCGGCCGCTGAGCAAAATGGCGTGCGGCAGGCGGGCATTGCAATATGTCAGGGTATTTTCGAACCACGGCCACTCTTCCGAGGAATTCGCCAGGAAAGCGTCCACCAGCCGCTGCGTGAGCATTTCGCGGAGTTGATTGGCCTTGCGGTCGCCCCCGAAACGCCGGCCGTAATCGTTCAGACCGACCAGCGTAAAAGCGCCGGCGCGCAGCGAGGCGGCTTCCGATATGTTGTTCAACGCCTGTTCCAGCAACTGGCCGGCCATGCCCTCCAGCGAGGGTTTGCTGGACCGTCCCAGGCAGTTTCCAAGGGCCCAGATTGCCCTGCCATGGCAGTCCTCGGAACCGCGTTCCTCGATCCATCGGCGGTCATATCCCATGAAATTGCGGAAACAACCGGTCTTCTGGTTGAAGGCGTTGAACAGGAAGGCGGCATATGTCGTTGCCAGCTTGGAAACGTCCGGATTTTTAACTCCCAATTCCTCCAGCCATACGGTCAGCACCAGCGCGCGCGCATTGTCGTCCGTGCAGTAACCGTGATCGTAATTGGGAACGGAAAAAATGGCATGCTGAAGGATGCCGGTGGAATCGGTCATGCGTTTTAAATGATCGAGTTTCAATTCAGGCAGCGAGTTCGATTCCTGGTCCAGGGTGCGCACGCGCAGGCCGATCCGGTGTCCGCCCCAGTGGCGGCGCGCAGTTTCAAAAGTCTTCATGTAACGGTGGGCCACGTTGTTCCAGACCATCTCGCGCGAAAAATTATAGGCGTTCTTGCGCATGGTGTGGCAGACCCCCGGATTGCCGAACAATTCAACGACCGCGTCGCCTATCGCCGCGCCGTCCTTGAACGGCACCAGCACTCCGCGCCCCTCCGCAAGAAGTTCCTCGGCGTGCCAGTAGGGAGAAGACACCACCGCCTTGCCCGCTCCAAAGCAATAGGAAAGCGTTCCGGAAACGACCTGCTCCTTCACCAGATAAGGCGTTATATAGACGTCCGAGGCGCCGATAAAGACGCGCAGTTCATCGAGATCGACAAAACGGTTATAAAAAGCCACATATTTGCTGATTTTCAGGGACTTGGCCAGACGTTCCAGTGAAAGGCGATATTCCTCGCCGTGTTCCCGCAGAATATGCGGATGGGTCGCCCCGACTATCATGTAAACGGTGTTCGGATATTTGGCCACCACTTTCGGCATGGCATGCAAAACATGCTCTATGCCCTTGTTGGGCGAAAGCAACCCGAAAGTCAGAAGAACATTTTTACCGAGCACTCCCAGATCGTCCTTGAAGTAATTGGGATCAACAAAGGGCATGTCCGGTATGCCGTGCGGAATCAGCATGATTTTTTCGTTCGGAACATTGTAAATATCGCGCAAAAAGTCAACCGAGCGATTGGTCATCACCACCAGCAGCGTCGAAAGATTCGCCAGCTCATCCATTACCGCCCTTTGGTCGGGCGAGGGGTCCGGCAGGATCGTATGCAGCGTGGTGACCACAGGGATACGGACATCGCGCAACAGGGCCAGGAGGTTTCTGCCGCATGCTCCTCCGTAAATGCCGAATTCGTGCTGAACGCAAAGGACGTCGATGTTGTTTATATTGACAAACTCAGCGGCCCGGTGATAGGAATCCACGTCCTGATCCGGTATCTCGAACCTTACTTCCGGCGGATAAGCGTACCCTCCCTCAGTGTCGTTGACCGTGATGACCTCGAATGAACACTTCCTGTATACACCGGCTATCGAGCGGCACAAATCCGAAGTGAACGTGGCGATGCCGCAGCGCCTCGGAACGTAATCGCCCAAAAATGCGAGTCTCGTTATGGATGTGTCTTCCATGAAAATCATTTAATCAGCTCGAAACAAATATGTCAAGGAGCGGCGCGAATTATGACTCGAATAAAAAACTTGTGCCGTAAAAGTTATTTTGAAATATTCTGGCCCATGAAATTTAAAACGGACAGGCCATTGGCGGCCATCGTCGGCAGGCCGAACGTGGGAAAATCATCAATCTTCAACAGGTTGGCCGGCCAAAGAATCGCGATAGTCCACGAAGAGCCCGGCGTCACGCGCGACCGCATCGTTTGCGCGGTCAGCCGCCATGGAAGGATTTTCGACCTGGTGGATACCGCCGGACTGGTCCAACCTGAGGAAGTACCCGTAAATTCAGAAAAATCAATCGAAACCGCCATGCGCCGCCAGGTCCACGCCGCGCTGGGCGAAGCGACGGCCGTCATTTTCGCCGTTGATATCCAAAAAGGCATAATGCCGGCCGACGAAAAAACGGCCGCCATGCTCCATAAAAGCGGCATCCCGGTCTTTGTGGCCGCCAATAAGGCCGATCAGGTCGCGCTCGACACGCAGGCCCATGATTTTGACAGGCTTGGATTCCCGGTGTTTCCGGTGTCCGCGCTCCATAACCGCGGTTTTGACGATCTTATTCTCTCGCTGCTCTCCGACTGCTCCTCCCCCGGGCAAAATCAGCCCGCCGGCGAGGACGATGAAACCGAAAAAAGGCAGATAAAAGTGGCCGTCGTGGGCCGGCCGAACGCTGGAAAATCATCGTTGATCAACCGGCTCCTGAAGGCCGAGCGCATGATCGTCTCCGACGAACCGGGCACCACGCGCGACAGCGTAACCGCGCCCCTGAGCGTCGAATCCGGCGGACAAACCCTGAATTTCGTCCTGACCGACACGGCCGGATTGCGCAAGCGGAAAACAATCAGACATGCCGTCGAGGGATTTGCGCAATTGCGCGCCCGTGAAAGCATTTTAAACGCCGATATCGTGGCATTGGTGCTTGATGCCGTTCAGGGCCCGACTGCCATGGACAAGGATATCGCGGCTGAGATCATCGCCGCGAACAAGGCAATCCTGCTGGTCATCAATAAATGGGACTTGATTTCCGACGCATCGCGCAAATTTTACCTGGACGCCCTCTACCGCGAACTGCCTTTCCTGGATTTCGCACCGGCGGTCTGCGTTTCGGCCCTTTCGGGATTCAACACAAACGAGCTGAACGCCGCCATCCGTTACGTTGCCGGACAAATCTTTAAAAAAATACCCACGCCGGCGCTTAACCGGGCCATTAAAACCGCTTTCGATCGCTTTCAACCGCCGCACGTAAACGGCGGACGCATAAAAATATTTTATGCCACGCAAACGAAAATTCAGCCAGTTACTTTCTTGCTTTTTTGCAACGACCCCCGTAAACTTTCAAAAAGTTATGAGAAATATCTCAAGAATTTTCTGTGCAAAACGCTTTCATTGGAAGGCCTGCCCATTGTTTTCAGGTTCAGAAAACGGGAATCTGAAAAATCAGACCGCGCATCCGCGCCATCTTAAAATATTTTTTTTCTATCGTACAATCATCTCAAGATCTTAGTTTTGAGACGATTACGAAAGTCGAATTATTTTGTTTTATTTTTTTTCTTGCATATACCATATGTTGTGGTAGTTAAATTATTTTGCCAGAATGATAGCAATATATGGTGGTATGCCGGCGAACGGCAAAAGCGGCTTAAGTAGTTGTATCCGTTAATATTAAGAAGGGGGCGCCATGTTTCAGGCCAGCGATACGCTTAAATTGAATTTGGACAATGAAAATGCAAACGGGGTGACGGAAATGAATTCCGACCAAAACAACGAAAATGGCAACGGCCGGCGCAGAAACAACGGCCGCAAGGAACAAAACAAGACGCGCACAACCGGCAAACCGGAAGGGCTTCGAATTTCGCGCCTGTTCACCAAAAAAGACGTTCACCCATTCGACGAACTGGAATGGGACCACCGCAAGGCCGTCATCAAGAACGACAAGGGCGCGGTCGTGTTCGAGGAAAACGACGTCGAGGTGCCGAAAAACTGGTCGGCCCTGGCCACCAATGTGGTCGCCTCCAAATATTTTTACGGCGCCAGGGGCACGGACATCCACGAAAAATCGGCCCGCCAGCTCGTGCACCGCGTGGCTCGCACGATAGCGGACTGGGGACTTAAGGACGGTTACTTCGCCTCGCCGGAAGACGCGGAAACTTTTTATCGGGAACTGGCCTTCATCTGCATAAACCAGTACGGAGCCTTCAACAGCCCGGTCTGGTTCAACGTGGGCCTGCACAAAATATACGGTCTTTCCTCGTCCAGCAAGGTCTGCTGCTTCTGGAACCCGGAAACCGGCAAAATCGAACAGGCCCTGGATTCGTACAAATACCCGCAGGGTTCCGCGTGTTTCATACAATCCGTGGCCGACAGCATGGAGGATATCATGCGCCTGACGGCCGCCGAGGCCATGCTGTTCAAATACGGCTCCGGCACCGGAACGGACCTCAGCACCCTGCGCAGCAGCCGTGAAAAACTATCCGGCGGCGGCACGCCGTCCGGTCCTTTGAGCTTCATGCGCGTTTTCGACCAGGTGGCCGCGGTGGTGAAATCCGGAGGCAAGACCAGGCGCGCGGCAAAGATGCAGAGCCTGAAGGTCGAGCATCCGGACATAATGGAGTTCATCAACTGCAAGGTCATGGAGGAGAAAAAGGCCCGCGCGCTGGTCAAGTCCGGTTACGACGGCTCCTTCAACGGCGAGGCGTATTCATCCGTCATGTTCCAGAATTCCAACCTTTCGGTGCGGGTGTCTGACGATTTTATGCGCGCAGTGGAGGCCGGCACGGTCTGGCATACGCGCGCGGTCACCACCGGCGAAATAGTCGAAGTCCTGGATGCCAGGACCGTCATGCAAAATATTTCCGAAGCCGCGCACTTCTGCGGCGATCCCGGCCTGCAGTACCACACCACCATCAACCGCTGGCACACCTGTCCCAACAGCGGAAGCATAAACGCCAGCAACCCCTGCTCGGAATACATGTTCGTCGACAACAGCGCCTGCAACCTGGCCTCGATCAACCTCATGAAGTTTTCCGAAAACGGGCAGAGCTTCGACTCGAAAAAATTCTGCCACACCGTCCGCATGCTGATCATCGCGCAGGACATCCTGGTGGACAATTGCAGTTACCCCACGCCGGAAATAACTGAAAATTCGCACATCTTCCGTCCGTTGGGACTCGGCTACGCCAATCTGGGCGCATTGATCATGCGCCTAGGCAAACCCTACGACAGCGACCCCGGCCGCTCCTTTGCCTCGGCCGTGACGGCCCTGATGACCGGATGCGCCTATTCCGTCTCGGCCGAAATGGCCGCCATAAAGGGAACCTTCGACGCCTTTCAGCAAAATCGCCAGCCGATGCTGAACGTCATTGACATGCACCGCGCGGCGTTGGGACGCGTACAGGAAGATCAAGATATTTCACCGATCCTGACCGAGGCCCAAACGGCGTGGGACAAGGCCTCTGATCTCGGGCGGCAAAACGGCTTCCGCAACGCCCAGGTCACCGTGCTGGCGCCCACCGGCACAATAGGCTTCATGATGGATTGCGACACCACCGGCGTCGAGCCGGATATCGCGCTCATCAAATACAAGCAGCTGGCCGACGGCGGCATGTTCAAGATCGTCAACCGTTCGCTGTCCGCCGCTTTGAGCCGGCTCGGCTACGACGAGAAACAGGCCAAAGCCATAATAAAACATGTGGATGAAAAGGACACCATCGAGGGCGCGCCCGGACTCAAACCGGAACATCTCCCGGTTTTCGACTGCGCTTTCAAACCGAAGAACGGCATGCGGTTCATTGACTATCATGCCCATTTGAGGATGATGGCGGCCGTACAGCCGTTCCTTTCCGGAGCGATCAGCAAAACCATAAACATGCCCTCGACGGCAACCGAGGAGGACGTTCTGCAGGTGTTCGTTGACGGCTGGAAGCTGGGTTTGAAGGCCGTGGCCATTTATCGCGACGGCTCCAAGGGCATTCAACCCGTCACGACCGGCAAAACCGAAGACAAGTCGTCCGCCACGTCCGGAGAACCGCAGGAAATCATGCTGGCCAAACCGTTCCGCCGGCGCATGCCCTCAACCCGCCGCTCCATCACTCATAAATTCGAGGTGGCCGGACATCAGGGATATCTGACCGTGGGCCTGTATGAAGACGGATCTCCCGGCGAACTTTTCATCACCATGGCCAAGGAAGGCAGCACCGTGGGCGGCATCATGGACGCGTTCGGAACCGCCATTTCAATGTGCCTGCAATACGGCGTTCCGGCCTCGACGTTGATAGAAAAATTCACGCACAGCCGTTTTGAGCCCAGCGGTTTCACGAAGAACCCCGAAATTCCTTACGCCAAATCGCTCGTCGATTACATCTTCCGCTGGCTGACCATGACTTTTCCGAACGGCAAAAGCCATGCCGCCCAGGAACTGCCGGCGCCTGCAAAGGAAGCCGCGGCCAAACCGGCGGCGGAAACGGGCGCGGCTGCGCAGGTTGCCGCGGAACCTGCCGCGGCAAACGCGGAGGAAATGCTCTTCAAGCAGGGAAAACTCTACCAGGAAGATGCTCCGGTCTGCGACCAGTGCGGCGCCATCACCGTGCGCAACGGTTCGTGCTACCGCTGCTTCGTCTGCGGCAATTCCATGGGATGCTCATGAATTTTCGGCTTGCGCCGAAAATTCAACCGGAGGAAACGTTCAACTTCCAACGCTCGACGTTGAACAAAAACCAAGACCGCCAAACATCTTCCGTTGAAAGTTGGAAATTGAACGTTAAAAGTTTTCTATGTCTCAAAAAACATTACAATACTTTTCACGTTTCATAAAATGCGCCGCTTTGGCCGCCGCCACCGGCTTCGGACTCGGTTACAGTCCGTTCGCCTCCGGAACCGCCGGCGCCCTTCTCGGCATTCCCCTGATGCTCGGTCTGTCAAAAGTCTGGACTTGGGGGATCATACCGCAGTCTATCTGCTGCCTTGTCCTGACCGCATGCGCCATACCCGTCTGCGATGCGGCCGAAAAATTTTTTCAAAAAAAGGACGATCGCCGCATCGTGGCCGATGAGTACCTGACCTTCCCCATAGGCCTGATCGGTCTGCCGCTCTGCCTCCCGGCCTTCCTGCTGGCATTTGTCACCAACCGCGCCCTTGACATAATCAAGCCCTTCCCGGCCGGACGCGCGCAAAGACTAACCGGCGGACTGGGCATCGTGGCCGACGACGCCATTTCCGCCTTGTACAGCCTGGCCCTTAACCATATTCTCTTTCCAGTGCTGATGAAACATATCGGATTTGAATGAAACTAAGCGTCGTCATCCCGGTTTATAACGAGGTCAAGACCATCGCGCAGGTGGCGGACACTGTCCAAAACGTGGAAATCGACATGGAAAAGGAGTTGATTTTCATAGACGATTGCTCGACCGACGGCTCACGCGACGCGCTCCGCGCTCTCCAGCTCGAAAATCACGGCTGGAAATTCATTTATCACGAATGCAACCGCGGCAAAGGTTTTGCTCTGCGCAGCGGCTTCAAGGAGGCCACCGGCGATATCGTCCTGGTGCAGGACGCCGACCTTGAGTATGATCCGCGCGATTATCCGGCGCTGCTGGCCCCCATTCTGGAGGGACGCGCCGACGTGGTCTTCGGTTCGCGTTTCATCGGCAACGGGCCGCACCGCGTGCTTTTCTTCTGGCATTCGGTTGGCAACAGGCTGCTGACCACGCTTTCCAACATGATGACAAACCTGAACCTCTCCGACATGGAAGTCGGCTACAAGGTTTTCAAAAGGGAAGTGCTTGCCGCCATCACGCTCAGGGAGGAACGTTTCGGCGTGGAAGTGGAACTCACCGCCAAGGTCGCCCGCCAAAAAAAGTGGAAGATATACGAGGTGCCGATCTCCTATCACGGCCGCGATTACGACGAAGGCAAGAAAATAACCTGGCGCGACGGTTTCCGCGCGCTATGGTGCATTTTGAAATACAGGTTTGTCCGGGATTAGGATCGATTTTATGCAAAATACCAAATCAACATATCCCTGGTGGTATTGCCGGAAGGATTCACAGGCCGGCAAGGGGCTTTCAAAAACCGGCCGCATCCTGCTGCAATCGCTCTGTTCCTTCGCTGGCGCCGCCCTGTTTTATTTCAAATTTCACCTGCCGATTGTCTCCGGGATTCTGGCCGCCATGGGATTGTTTGTCGTCATAAGCGGTTTTTTGGCAATCAGGATTTACGATGCATTCAACCGGCTCGTCAACCTGGCCGCCTTTGGCGTCGGCCAGGCATTGACGTGGCTGCTGCTGGCGCCGTTCTATTATATCTGTATTTTCCCGGCCAGGCTCATCCTGTTGTGCGCCGGACGCGACCCCATGCAACGCAAATGGTCTCCGGAACAGGCGAGTTACTGGGAGGAAAAACACGGCGGTAATGCTCCGGAAGAATTGACAAGGCAATATTGATGAACATCCTCGGCATAAGCGCCTATTATCATGACTCGGCCGCGGCCCTGGTTCGCGACGGCGAAATTGTCGCCGCAGCCCAGGAGGAAAGATTTTCCCGCAAAAAACATGATTCGGGCTTTCCAAGAGGCGCCGTTGAATACTGCCTTGCCGCAGGCGGTATTACCACAAACGGCATTACCGCAAACGCGAGCGGCGCCAAGGGTGAAATAGATGCCGTGGCCTTTTATGACAAGCCCATCGTAAAATTCGACCGCATCCTGCGCACCTATTTCAGCGTGGCCCCGGCCGGCCTTCGATCCTTCATGATGGCCGCCCCGCTCTGGATCAAGCAGAAGTTGTGGATCCCGCCCATCATCGAATCGGAACTCTCCAGGCTCGGCGTTAAAATCAGGGAACCGTTGTATTTCCCGGAACACCACCAGTCGCATGCCGCCAGCGCTTTTTTCCCGTCGCCTTTCAAGAGCGCTGTCATTCTCACGCTGGATGGCGTGGGCGAATGGGCCACCAGCACGATCGGGCGGGGCATTGACAACCGCATTGAGATCCTGCGCGAATTGAAATTTCCGCATTCGCTCGGACTGCTCTATTCCGCCTTCACTTATTTCACCGGGTTCCGCGTAAATTCCGGGGAATACAAGCTCATGGGCCTGGCGCCTTACGGCGAGCCGAAATACGTCCGAAAAATTATGGACAATCTGCTGGATCTGAAAGAGGACGGATCGTTGCGCCTCAACTTGAAATATTTCGGCTACCTTGACGGGCTGACAATGACCAACGAGCTTTTTGCGCGATTATTCGATGGTCCGCCGCGCAAGGCCGAATCTGAAATAACGCGGCGTGAAATGGACCTCGCCCGCTCAATCCAGGCGGTCACCGAGGAAATCGTTTTGAAGATGGCCGGATTTGCACAGGGCCTCACCGGCGAAAACAACCTCTGCCTGGCAGGCGGCGTGGCTTTGAATTGCGTGGCCAACGGCCGGCTGCTGCGCGAGGGCCCATTCAAAAACATCTGGATCCAGCCGGCGGCCGGCGACGCCGGCGGGGCGCTCGGTTCCGCACTGGCGGTCTGGCACATGGCCAAAAACATGCCGCGAACCTCCGACGGCAAACATGATAAAATGAAAGGATCCTATCTCGGCCCGGAATTCGCGCCGGATGAAATTTCGGCCTTCCTGAAGGCAAAAGGATATCCGGCAAAATGCATTAACGACCGCGTGGAATGGGCCGAAAAAATCGCAAAACTAGTTTCCGGGGAAAACGTCATCGGACTTCTGAACGGCCGCATGGAATTCGGACCGCGCGCGCTCGGCAACCGCTCCATCATCGGAGACGCCCGTTCCCCAAAGATGCAGTCGGTTATGAACCTGAAAATCAAATACCGCGAGTCTTTCCGCCCCTTTGCCCCGGCCTGCCTGGAGGAGAAAAAAGACGAATATTTCGATTTGGAATGCGCTTCGCCCTATATGCTTTTGGTCGCCCCGGTAAAAGAAAGCCGCTGCCGCCGGCAATGCGCCGGTTCAACAACAGTCCCGATACGCGAAAAAGTGAATGAAATCCGCTCTGATATTCCGGCCATCACGCACGTCGATTATTCGGCCCGGGTGCAGACGGTTTCCCCGGAGACCAATCCTGATTTTCACGGCATCATCAGCGAGTTTGAAAAACTGTCCGGCTGCGCCGTGATCATCAACACTTCCTTCAATGTGCGCGGCGAGCCGATCGTCTGCACGCCCGAGGATGCCTACCGCTGCTTCATGCGCACGGAAATGGATTACCTGGTCCTGGGTCCCTATATCCTGGACAAACGCGACCAGCCGCCCTGGCAGGATAAACACAACTGGCGACAGGATTATGTCCTGGACTGAAGTTTAACAATAGTCATGATGACCGGAACCTTGGGCGGCGACAAAATAGTGGAACGTGAAGCGCACGTGCACGGCAGCCGGTGGGGTTCGCTGTATGATGGCTATTTCGGCGATAAACTGATCGCCAAAAACTACGTGGCCGCGATTATGCGCGTTGCGGCCGAATGCAATCCTTCCGTAATAGTAGACCTGGGCGGAGGCACGGGTTTTATCCTGGAGCAATTGATTGAAGCCGGAATTGCGGATGACATGCGGCTTATCAACCTGGATGAATCCGCCGCCCAACTCGCGGCCTGTGAAAAAAAACGCATAACACCCAGGAATGGCGGACTTCAATCGCTGCGTCGCGCCGACATTGTGAATGAAAGCGAAAGCCTGATGCTGATCTGCCGGTCGGTGCTGCAATACGGTGGAGTTTTGGGACAAAAACCCTGGCTAAAACATTTGCGCGGGGAGATGAAAGAAGGCGAATGGTTCGTGCATCAATCCGGCTGCTCGGACGATATTGAGGCGGCCCTGGCGCTGAACGTTCTATTTGAAATGGCGGGCGTGGACAAATGGGTGCCGCATAGGGAAGCATTTACCCGGCTTTTGCGCGAAGAAAAATTTGAAATAGCCGAAGAATTTCACATGCCGCCGCTCAAGATGCCTTCGGACGGCATAGCCGCCCGATACGGAGTTTCGCCGGAAAACATGGCAAAAATCAAGGCGGATCTGCAGAAAACCTGCTCCAACCGGCCGGATATGTTTCAGCTTACGCCGGAGGGGTTTACCTTCAATTTCCCCTACCGCGTTTTCGCATGCAAAGCAATATGAAGCGCCACCGGCACTGAATGAATCGCAATGTTCTCGTCCGGCAATTACGTGCCGGCGCATTTGACGCTTTCTTTTTAATGAAAGGATAAAATAATTTCTGGCTTCCGGGAACGATTTTGTTAGCATCTCCTAGCGATGCAAAAATTGGTAAAATTTATCACCTTCCTGATGGCAAGGCTGCCGCTTTCGGCCGTGCTGGGATTCGGAAAATTCCTGGGCTGGATTCAAGGTTCAGTGATCCGCCACCGCCGCCGCGACGTGTTTGACGCGCTCCGCAAGAGTTTCCCTGAAAAAAGCGAGCCGGAAATCAAGGATATTGCCAGACAAATGTACCGGAATTTCGGGATGAACCTGGTCGAAATACTCAGGCTGGCCGGCGGATCGCTTGACGAGTTCAAGGACCGCATCGCGGTCGAGGGCCGGGAAATTGTGGATCAGGCCCTGCAGCGCGGCAAGGGCGTTTTCATTTTGACGGCGCACTTCGGGAACTGGGACCTGCTGGGAATGTTCACGGTCAAGCACAACTACAAGCTTACGATTATTTCCAAGGACCTGAAAAACAAGACCGTTAACGCCATGTGGATGACGCTGCGCGAAAAATTCGGCGTAGGCATTATCCCCGCCCACAATTCGGCGCGTGCTTCCCTGAAGGTTTTAAAACGTAACGAACTGATCGGTTTTATCCTGGACCAGAACCGGCCGCTCGACCAGGGCATCTTTGTGGATTTCTTCGGCCGGCCCGCCTGCACCTCTCCGGGTCTGGCGATCCTGTCGGCCCAAACCCAGACGCCGATCGTGCCGGTATTCATACATCGCACGCCCGACGGAAATCATCTCCTGCAGATCCTGCCGATTATCGAGCCGCCGCCCGATCGCGAGCCGGAAACGGTCCGCCTGGAAACCCAGAAATACACGAAAATCATTGAGGATCAGATCCGCCAATATCCCGAACAATGGATCTGGCTCCACCGCCGCTGGAAAACGCGTCCGCTGGACGAGGCGGGCGTACAGGCGCATCCAACCGGATAAAAACGATGAAACAAATGGGTTACATGTCGCAAGTCGTTGAATCAAATCAGGCGGGGAACAACAGGGATATCTTTAAAACGACGTTCTGGCCGTTGCGCGATCTTCTGCCCTGCTAAGGTATGCCGGTTCGGCCGATTTTCATGCCGGGGCCATATACCGGAACTCCTTCATCGCCCTGGAAATATGCTTTGCGGCGTATGCACTTGACGATACCAAACGCTACGAGTAGTGGTTCGAAGGCTATAATAACGCAATATTTTGTGCATGGGTGTCATGATGTGCATAGCCCATTATGCTTTATCGCGTCCGGTTCCGGGACTTTCAAACAGGCCGGAAACGCCCGATTCAGCTTTAAAAAAGGCGATATTTACCTGATCAAACCCGGGAAACCATTCGTCATGAGAGCTGGCACCGGGGAACGACTGATTTCATACTTCATCGGCGTTGACTTCGGAAAACTCGGAAAAAACGTTCTCCCGTGTCCGCCGAAGAAACCAAAATCCTGGAATTGAAGCGCATTTTTTGCAACACAAGCAACAGCCGTTCAGGGATTGGCTGGGCATAGGACTGCTTTTAAGAAAAATTTTTCACGAAATCGGCGAAAAAAAGGAAGATTATCAGATCCTGGCAAAAGGGTATTGTCTCGAATGCCTGGCGCTTCTGGCAAGGCATATGCGGCTGGACAAACTCGAGCGGAGTCACAAACTTTCGGAAACACACAGGATGGCGGTGGAAAAGGCCATAAAATTCATTGACGAAAACCATCGCAGAAAATTATCGCTTTCGGAACTGGCCGGAAACGCTTTCTTAAGCCAGTACCATTTTTGCCGCGTCTTCAAGGCATACACCTCCTACCCGCCCATTAAATACCTGGCCATGCGCAGGATAGAGAAGGCCAGGGAACTGCTCTCCGACGGAACTCTCACCTTTGCCGACATAGCCGAAAAGGTCGGTTTCAGCGGTCCTTTCCACTTCAGCGCCGCATTCAAGCGCCAGGAGGGATTTTCCCCGCTCGAATACAAAAAACTTCTCAGGTAGGCCGGCCTGGCCGCCGCCCGGAACGGCAGCAAGAACAAACATGCATTGAGCAAGATCAGGCATGGCGTTTTTGCGTCCTGCCGTCTATGTTTATATGCATTCAGAATAGTAATACAGGGAGATTCAAAAATGAAATGCTTCAAATATGACAAGTTGTTCGATTTCGGAGTGCAATTATTGACCGGCAAGGGGGTCCCCAGGACGAAAGCGGAATATATCTCCGGGCTTGCGGTTGACACGGAGGCTCTTGGCATAACAACCCACGGCGTGGCCGCTTTTCCGTATTTCGACAATGAAATCGGAGTGAATATCAACCCGCAGGCGGATCCGAAAATAGTGAAGGAAAAGGGGGCCACCGCTCTTGTAGATGGAAACAACACTTTCGGCCAATTGGCGATGAAACTGGCTAAGGAATTGGCGGTTAAAAAGGCAAGGCAGAACGGCGTGGCCATGATCGGCGTCAGAAACGGATTCTGGCTGGGGGCGCTGGCGACCCACCTGCTTTCCCTGGTCGAGCAGGGATTTTTCGCCCAGCTCTGGGCCCAGACCTCAACCTGCAAGGATTGCGCGCCTTACGGAGGAGTTGATCCGCGGTTCTCCACCAATCCTGTTGCGCTTGCCTTCCCGACCGGCAAGGACCCGATGATAGCGGATATTTCCACGGCCGCCATGTCAATGAGCAAGGTCAACCAGTTGATACGTGACGGCAAGAAAGCGGAGGACAAATTATTCCTGGACAAGGACGGAACCCCGACCGACGATCCCAACGCCTTTCCCGGGGGCGGAAGCATAATGTTTTTCGGCGGGGACAAGCAGGGATACAAGGGGTACGCCTTTTCCTTGTGGTGCGAGGCCCTCACGGCCATGGCCGGCGGCGACTGCAACAATCCGGAGGCCAAACCGCGGCAATCGTTCAACCTGCTGGTTATCGATCCGGAAGCCTTTGCCGGGATGGATTATTACAAAAAAGAGATGAAACGTTTCGTCGAACATGTGAAATCCAGCCGGGTGCGGAACGGATTTTCCGAGATAAGAATTCCCGGCGATAAACTGATAAATAAATTGACCGAGGCAAAGTCCCGTGGCATTCCGCTCGAAAAATTCATGATAGAAAAATTAAGCGCCACGGCGCGAAGAAACAACATGACGTTCGATTGGCTCTAACCGGGGTTGCGGAACGGAAGGACATCGTCCAGGGAATTTTTACCAGCAAAAAACATGACCAGCCGGTCGAGGTTGAGGGCGACTCCGGCGGAGGGCGGCATGCCGCGCTCGAGCGCGGAAAGGAAGTCATCGTCCAATTCGTATGCCTCGGCCCCGCGCAAAGTCCTATCGCGCGCACATTCCCCGGGTAGGTACTTTATTGATTAGGCAGCAAAAGATTATAATCCCCTCCACCTGAGGGGTGGCGTAAGCCGGGGTGGGTTGACAGCGAGTTTTTTAAACAGACTCCTCAAATATAAACATTGACAATGGAACTCGCTTGGCGATAATGACCCATATTTAAAACATTCTATGGTCAAAATATGGGTGTATTTTAAATATGAAAAGATTCTCTGAACAAATATTAGACAAATGGATGGATAATCCTCAACGTAAACCGCTTATTATACGCGGCGCGCGCCAAGTTGGAAAATCGACCTTGGTGAGACAGTTTGCGCAGGCTAAAGGACTGGCACTATACGAACTCAACCTTGAAAAACATATTGCATTGGAACCTGTCTTTCGTTCCCTGAATATTCAAGCAATATTGCGGGAATTGGAAGGATTATTCGGAAAAGCGATAAATAAAGACGATTCGCTTTTATTCCTCGATGAGATTCAAGCTGTGCCTTCCGCATTGCCGGCATTGCGTTATTTTTACGAAGAATATCCGCGCCTGCCTGTCATAGCCGCCGGTTCCCTGCTTGAGTTCTTGCTCAAAGAGCATTCTTTTTCAATGCCGGTGGGCAGAATAGAATACTTGCATCTGGGACCAATGACTTTTGAGGAATATCTCTACGAGGCGGATCGCGATTATTTGCGCTATTTGATCGAATATTCGCCAGGATCGGATTTGCCGGATACCGTTCACCATCATCTCCTTGAACGTCAACGCGAATTTCTGCTGGTCGGCGGCATGCCGGAGGCTCTGCAAACTTATATAGGCACACATCAATTCCTGGAAGCCATGAACGTGCAGCGCACGATCATAGCCACTTATCAGGATGATTTTGCCAAATATGCCGCGCGTCATTCGCTTCTGCGCCTCCAGAAAGTATTTAATTATGCGCCGCGCGCAATCGGCCGCAAGGTTAAATACAGCAATATCTCCCGTGAGGAAACCGCGCGCGAAATCAAAACCGCCCTGGAACTGCTGGTCAAAGCGCGGCTGGTTACGCCGGTTTTTCATAGTCATTGTTCCGGACTGCCGTTACGTTCTGAAATTGACGATCATACATTTAAGCTTGTTTTTCTGGATGTCGGCTTGATGAACCGCATTTGCGGACTTGACTGGCTGGCAATCTCGGCGCTGAACGATCGCGACCTGGTCAACGAAGGGCCCATGGCAGAACAGTTCATAGGCCAGCATCTGCAGTATTTTTATGAAAACGAACCGCCCGGATTGTGTTACTGGCTGAGAGAAGCACGCTCCGAAAACGCCGAGGTCGATTTTGTAATATCCCGCGGAGATGTAGTCGTGCCGGTTGAAGTCAAGGCGGGCAAAAGCGGAACACTTCGTTCCCTGCTGCAATTCGTCCAGGAAAAACATTCCAGAGTGGCGTTGCGTTTCGATCTTAACAAGCCGTCGGTACAGACAGTCCGGCACCAGCTCCGGCAGGCGGACGGCGTCAAATCCGTGGCATGCACCCTGATTTCCCTGCCGCTTTATCTGGTCGGCCAGACGGCCCGAATTCTGGATCAATTCCGGCGGAACGGATGAACAATCGAACGGTTGAATTAGGTCCGTCAGTTGACGGACAACTGCCGCGCGCGGAGCGCCCGGCCCACCTGGACATCATTGATGGTGGCCGTCGAGCTCCCTGGCCGACTCCGAGCGTCAGCTCGGGCAGGCGGGCAGGCCGGGCGACGGTTCCAGGACAACATTGAAATTCCTATACGTTGAATAGCGCGAACGCAACATATTGCAGGAAGCGGAAAGTTTAGGAAGACAATCATGGCTGCCGGAACGGAAGGACATCGTCCAAGGAGCGGGCGCCCGCAAGAAGCATGACCAGCCGGTCGAGGCCGAGGGCGACTCCGGCGGAGGGCGGCATGCCGAGCTCTAGCGCGGAAAGGAAGTCTTCATCCAATTCGTATGCCTCGGCCCCGCGCAAAGTCCTATCGCGCACACATTCCTCGAATCTTTTGCGTTGTTCGACCGCATCGGTCAGTTCGCTGAAGGCGTTCGCAATCTCAACACCGCCCAGATAAAGTTCCCAGCGTTCCGCCACGCGCCTGTCCCCCTCCTTGAGCCGGGCCAGGGCGGCATTTTCGGCCGGATAATCCTTCAAAACAACCGGAAAATCTTTTGGCAGATTCGGCTCCACGCGATTGACCAGATCATCGTCAAACCGTTTTTCGTCAAAATTTTCAACGGGGTTCCATCCGGCATGTTTTTTAAAAATTTCCTCAACGGAAAATATTTTCCATTCTTTTTCCAAGGCAACGATTGTGTTGTTGCCTTGCAAGGTCGCTCTCAAGGAGGCTTGACCGTTCTGCGGACGGGCATTCCCCAAATTCCGTCGCGACGGAGCGCGACGGCCACCATGTAACCGGGGTATTATAGTTCTTTCAAAAGAAAGTTTGCCAAGGCATGCTTTGGCAATGTATTTCAGCAGTTCTCTCGTTTCAACAAGAATATCCATGTAATCCGCGTTGGCGCGATACCATTCCAGCATGGTGAATTCCGGATTATGAAGTTTGCCGCGTTCGCCAGCCCGGAAACATTTTCCAATTTGAAAAATGCGTTCGCAACCGGCGGCCAGGAGGCGTTTCATATGCAGTTCCGGGGAAGTACGCAAAAAACCGGCGCCGGCGCGGAAAGCATCGATATGGAGTTCGAGAGCCGGCGTATGAACCATTACCGGTGTTTCGACTTCCAAATAATTCCGTTCGCGAAAAAATTTGCGGATCGCCGAAAAGAGGCTTGTGCGCAGTTCCAATATGTGTTTGAAACCAGGCAAGCCTTGCTTTTCTCCGCAAAAATTATTTGGGATTTGGAAATTGTGATTTGAAACTTTTAAGATTTCGCCACGCGCACGCGGTCGGCGTAACCGCCGGTGCGCGTGTCTATCTTGACGACGTCGCCCTGGTTGATGAACAAAGGCACCTGAATTTCGTAGCCGCCCTCGATTTTTGCGGACTTGGTGACGTTGGTAGCGGTGTTGCCGCGGAATCCGGGCTCGGTCTCCTTGATTTCCTTTTCCACGAAGGTCGGCAGGTCCACGCCGATGGGCCGGCCGTTGTGGATAAGAATTTCAACCTCCATATCCTCGGTCAGGAAGAAACGGTTGTCGCCCAACACGTCGGCGCCGACGTTGATCTGCTCGAAATTCTTGTCCATGAAGACATAATGGTCGGCTTCCTGGTAGGAATAGCGCATGGTGCGTTCCTCCAAGCGGGGCTCATCTATCTTGTCGTTGGAACGGTAACTTTTGGCAAGAGTGCCGCCGGTTACGAGATTTTTCATTTTGCAGTTATAAATGGACGCTCCCTTGCCGGGCTTGACGAAACTGAACTCGCTGATGATATAAGGCGCGCCATCTATTTCAACGCGCAACCCCTTGCGCAAGTCTGATGCTGAAAACATATTTTCTCCTCTTAAGTTCTATGCCATGCGAGGTGCCTTATTAATATAACCTGACACGCATTGCAAGAAAAATGCTAAATGCTGAAGGCTAAAAAAAGACCGATCCGCAGGATTTCGCTTTTTTATCAATGGCTTTTTCACGGATCCACGTTTTCCAATTCGCGCGTATCCGGGTTTATGCGCCGGTAAAAGCAGCTGCGCGGTTTGCCGGAGTTGTTTTTGGTGTGGCAGATTCCGCCGCGCCTGGGGCGCACCCGGTAAAGCAGGGAATTCTGCTCGCAATTTACGTAGGCTTCCACCAGGTCGAAGGTTTCCCCGGAGGTTTTTCCCTTCTCCCACAATTCATTACGCGAGGTGCTCCAGAGTATCAGGCTGCGCTTGGACAAAGCCAGATCGAACGCCTGCCGATTGGTGTAGGCCAGCAGGATGACTTCACCGGTGTCAACGTTCTGCACCGCCACCGGCAGAACGTTTGCATCGGCCATTTTGGCGAGTTTCCGGAAATCGAGATCGAGAACCGAACCTTCTTCCAGGGTGTTCATAAAAATCATTCCTCCACAACCATGCCCGGCAGCAGGCGATTCAAGTCCGGCAAGATGGCTGGATTCAGTTTGGCTGCCGCTCCGGCGTATATTTCCGCCGATTTGAAAACTCCGCTTTCGTAACACAGCAGCGCCTCCTGTTTCATGATTTCGGCGCGCTGCGCATCGGAAAGATTGCCGGTTTTCACATAATAGTCGGCCATGGTCAATATTTGCGGAACAGTTACCGATTCCCATTGAATTTTCATGGAACCGGCCGGACCAAGGGATATGGTAAGCCCATGTGCATCGTCCGCCTTGACAACGTCCTTCCTGTTGCCCCCCATGATCCAGCACTGCCTGGCCGGCGAGCTGTTGATGGAATTGACGAGCCAGTCCTTGAGCCTGGCAATTTCCGTGTAGGCCGTCAACGCGTTCTCATAGGCGGCGCGCGTTTCAGAGATGGTTGCAAACTGCTCCGCCGCGGAAGCGAACGAGCTGGCCGCCTCCTGAAATTTTCGCTTTGCAATCAGCTGTGCGACATCACCCTGGCATTTTTCGATCGCGTCAAGGTCCCGCTGCATGATGGCCGGCCGCATTTTCTTCAGTTCCTCGGCCTTCTTCTCGGCAGCCTTCCGCTCCAGTTCCGCCTTGCGCTTGGCCGCCTTGACTTTCTCCTCCGCCGCCTTTTTCCGGTTGACTTCCTCAAATGCCCGCCTTTGCTGGCCCTCGGCCTCTGAAAAAAGCATTCTTATCACCTCGTCCGACTGCTGTAACGAGGTATGGATGGCAATCAATCTGTTGAATATGCCCTCCAGCTGGCCGCTGAAACGCTTGGCGGACTGGGCATCCTTGGAGGCATCCAGTTGTTGAATCGAAAGAACGGCATCGGCCTGAAGATCGTCGGATTCATTGATCGCCGCCCTGACCTTTTCCGCCTCATCAATCAACACGCTCATTTTTTCGTTGACCTGGGTCACGACGCTGGAAATTTTATCCATTTTGTCCAGGCGCGGGGCCATATTTGTGCCTACCTGAACAATCATGGCCGACAGATTTACAATGCGGCCCCAGGTTTCCTGGCCCTCTTTGCGGGACTCCTCGAACAACCTGTGCAGCTCCGCCTCCTGCCTGAGGCGTTCCTGTTTTTTATTGTAAAATATCCAGCCTGTAACGCAGCCGGCCGCGAGAACCACCGCCAGAGCGGCGCCGGCCAAAATTTTCCAATTCAACTTCCGGATCAGAGAATCAATTTTTTTCTCGGAAACCTTCAACGGAATGCTGACCGGAATGCGCAGGGCCTTGGTAGGCTTTTTTCCCGCCGAAGCCTTCAGAGCGTTGCGCATGTCAACAAGAAGGGCGGGATAAGAAGGATAACGCATGGCCGGATCGGCCTCGAGCATGCGCGCAACCATTTTCGCCGTCTCTACGTGAAGGTCCGGATTGCAGGTTAAAAGATCGGGCGCCGTTCTGTTCAATCGCGCCAGCACAACGTCATTGGAAGTGGCGCCGTCAAAAGGCGGCTTACCGGCCAGAACATGGAATAAGGTTGCGCCCAGGCTGTAGATATCCGAACGAAAATCCACATGTTTGCCGCGCGCCTTTTCAGGCGCGATATAATAAGGCGTGCCCCAGACTGGTCCTCCGCCGCTCTTCTGCTGTTCAGTGATGTAACTTGCCAGCCCAAAATCCACGACTTTGGCCTCGCCGTTCTTGCCGAAGAGTACATTGGCGGGCTTTACATCGCCGTGCACCAATCCGACGTCACTGGCAGCCATGAGTCCCTCTGCCACTTCCAGGTGGATTTGAAGCGCCCTCTCTTCATCAAGTACCTTGCCGCCCTCGATCAGGTCATCCAGCTTGCCGCCGGCGACCAGTTCCATTACAATGTAAGGCTGGCCGTTGTATTGCCCGAAGGAATAAATCTGGACGACATTGCGGTGATTCAGGGCCGCGGCGGCCTGGGCCTCGTGTTTGAAGGAAGTCACGAATTCGGAGTTGTCACCAAGCGATTTTTTCATCACCTTGATGGCAACCTGCCTCCCAAGCTCGCGGTCAACGGCCCGGTAAATTACACCCATGCCGCCCGCCCCAAGTTGCTTCACCAGCAGAAAAGAACCGAATTTTGCCGGAACAATCTGCTCCATGCCGCATTCGGGACACTTGATCCTGACGAAGGGCTGCAAATGCGACACATCCAGCACCTTCTGACACCCGGCGCAGGAAAGCTGTGAAATTCGCTCCGCCTCCACGCTGGCCTTCTGATCTTTTTGATCCATTTTAAAACCACCGTCTTTTTTTGCGCTACCATACGTCTATCTCATATAATATATACAGTTTTTCCGGAGAAGCGCAATATAAAGTGTCGTTTCACGTTTTTTTGAGCGGTTTTGCATACCACGGGTAGCCGCCGGCGGTCCAGTCCGGCTTGACATGCTTCCATCTTTTATACATCCACACCCATTGTTCCGGGTGTTTTTCTATTTCCCGCTGAAACGTCGCGGCAATCTGTTGCGTAACCCGCTGCGCAAAGTCGGCGCTCCCGGCGGCCGGCAGGTTCCCGAACTGTTCAAGGGTATAAAAGGTGTAATAACCGTCCCGCTGCGACCGGCAGAAAACCGGAACGATAGGCACGTTTTTCCGTTCAGCCAGAACGGCCGCGATGGTTGACATGGGGCACGGCAAGCCGAAAAAATCCACGAAAGTGCCGCCGTTTTCCGGCTTCGTGTTCTGGTCGAGCAATATGGCCACGAGGAGCCCGTCCCGGATGGCGCGCAAAGATCCGCGCATGGGCACGATCTCCGCGTCGCCTGCGGCCCTGAAGGCGCTGAACATCGCCTCCACCTCAGGATTTGCCAGCGGCGCAGCTATGGCAACGTGCCGATAATCATGCGCCGTGAAGGCGCGCGACATCAGTTCCCAGTTGCCGAAGTGGGCCGTCACCACCACGGCCGGCGGCGGCGGCATGTTTCGAGGGACCGATTCATCCATGATCACGTACTCCCTGACACGTTCGCGCGTATGGCGGGAGAACCACAAAAAATCGATGAAAACCAGGGCCATGATCTGAAACGAACGAATGGCAATCCGTTTTTTCTCGGCAAAAGTTTTTCTGCCTCCAAAGGCGAGTTCCAGATTGGCCATGGTTATCATGCGCTGGCCGCGCGCCAGTAAAAAAGCGCAATACCCCGTCATGCGGGCCAAGGCAAGGATCATTTTGCGCGGAAGCCTGGGAAAAACGACCAGGCCAAGGCGGGTGAGATGGACTTCAAGTTTTTTCCGTGCTTTTTTGAAAATGCTCATGCATAAGGCGGATAAAATTCGAATTCCGAAACTTGAAACCATGCCCTGATTTGGATGGTGATCCGGGCGAGAATCGAACTCGCGACCCCAGCATTAAAAGTGCCGTGCTCTACCAGCTGAGCTACCGGACCATCGATTCCTCTGAAAAAACAAATCGCCGTTAAAACTATGGAAAATATCGTGAATTGTCAAACCTGAATATAACGGCTTATAAAAAGTTTCGTGTCCCAGACATAGCGTTCAAGCGCAATGGCGCGGGCCCTGGCGCCGAGTTCGCCCCGTAATTCCGGGTTTGACGCCAGACGGGTCATCAGCCCGGCAAGTTCCTCGACATTGTTAAATACGTAACCGCCTCCGGTTTCCAGTTTTTCCCTCAAAATCGGCAGATTCGAGGCGATAAGGGGCAGAGCGGTCAGCATGCCCTCCACCATGGCCAGGGAAAAAGTCTCGCGCATGACCCGTTCATCGCGCGAAGGCACTATCATCACATCCATGCGCCGCAGCCAGTCCGGCATTTCAGCCACGGGAAACCAGTCGTAGACGATAATGTTTTTCTCCGGCAATGCCGGCGGGCTGCGGTATGACGCCAGGTGAAGCGCACAATCGGCTGAAATTTCCGGGGGCATGGCCCGGAATGCGGCGATGACCGTATCAGCCCCCTTCCAGGCATTGTCCAGAAATCCCACCACGCAGAAATTGACCTTTTTTGACTCATTAGCCGCTCCGCCCGGTCCGCCCGGATGAAACCTGTCCGCGTTGGTATGACCGAAAAAAACCTCCGCATCGGCAAAACCGGACCGCTTGAAGCAGGAGGCGATGATATGATTGACCGCCAGAACCCGCGTCCTTTTCCTGGGCAGAACAAACATGAATCTCTTTGACGGCATGCGATGGGCAAAGAGAATTACTTCAAGGCGCGGCCGAAAAAGGCGCAGCAGGCACAGTGCGGGAATGAGTCCGTTGGCCACGTTTGCCAGTATGATCCTCTGCGGCCCGGAGCGTCCCGGACGATACAAACTCCAGATGGCGCGCAAACCGTTGAAAAACGAACTTCTTCCCCTCGCTTCGTAAAAATCGGGGCCGGCAACGCCCATCTGCCGGAGGAATTCTCCTTTCCATGAATAATGGACGGGTATCAGCACCTTTATCCCCGCCAGAAGCAGGTCGCGTATCAAGGACAGATTGAACAATTCCACGCCGCGCAAATTGCTCTTGGCCGGTTTCAAAAACACCTTGTCGAGAAAAAGCATCCATACCAATTAACACAGGGAATGATACCGTCAAGAAAATTATTGAAGAACAGTCAACGTGGCCGGCAGTTCCACGGCGTTTACTCGGCCGGGAAGCGCGGTTTTGGCGGCTATGCGCCGCAAATCCTTCCGGGAAGCATCGTAAAGTCCCAGTGTAATCCGATACTTTCCGCAGGGCGCATGTTCCGACAAAAAGATCCTCCTGGTCTCCACGAAAATTTCCGGATAGGGCTGAAAATCGGAACCCTCGAATTTCTCCAGCAAGTGATCGTCCTGCATAATATTTCCGTCGCCCAGGAAATGGACGAATACGCAGGGGCTTCCCTTGACCCCATCCGCCGGATATTTCCAGTAATAGCGGATCTCGAGCGGTTCGCCGGCCTTTACCGCATTCGTGGACAACGAAATCCCGCAAAACTCCACGCCGTTCGCGAATTTTATGTGCGCCGTAATTTCCGGCCGCGCTTTTTGTCGCTCAGCCTTCCAATATCCGGCGTCAGGCCAATTACCCGGCGCCTCCATTAATTTCGCCAGGCGCAAGACCGCAGGCTGATAATTTTCCCTGGCACGGCAGGCTTTCCCGAGAAGGACGGCCGCTTCCCGACAGGCGCCCGAAGCAACAAGATCATCGGCTCGGCGCACGAGTTCCGCCGCCCATTTTTTATTGCCTTTTGCAAAACACGCAAAACCGGCCCAGCCCGATTCCGCGCGGCCGTATTCCGGCTTCCATTTGCCGGGCTCGAAATCGAAAAGTATCCAGGGAGAAATGGGCGTCTCGCGCATTTCAATCAGGCGGTCGGACAGGGTCCTCCGGCATGTTTGCGCGTCCTCCGAACGGACAAGGAGCGCGGTCTCCGGCGTAAGAGTTACGCTGTTGCCCAGGGAGGCGAAGAGATTTGAATCGATGGAGGTCTGTACCGCGCCCTTTGTTTCGCGGTAAACGGCGCAGGCCGGCCAGCGGTCACAATAGAAACGCCTGATTCCGCGGGTACGAATCACATCAAGCAGCCCGGCCAAAGACGTTTCTTCCGCGGCCGGAGCGGCAGCCGGCGAAAAAACCTGAATTTCCCGCAGGCGGCATCTGTTCCCGACGCGATGGATGCGCACGCGTTTAAATTTTTCCGGCCGCGCATGCGGAATGCGGCACTCAAAGCGGTATGTGTCCATGTTCCAACTCCAATAAGGCCGCTGGCCGGACCATAGATAACCGCTCGACTGTACGCAGGGGGTGAGCATTTGCCAGTCTCCGTTCGGCAGTTGCCCCTCAAGCTGCCATGTTTCAGGATAATCGCAGTAAAGAAGGCGCATCATGCCGAGGGATTGCGGAGACTTGAACGCGATTTCCAGCCATTCGCTGTCGCCATCCGGCACTGAACTTTCCCAACAAGTGTCAAGATTGCCGTCGGTCAGCGGGGATAAGACGTCGTTTTCCTGCGAATCGGTTATTGATTCCATTTCATCCGGCGAAACCGCCGACCAGCCTTCACACGGAGGAGTGAAACCGTAACGAACGGAAACGCCGCCGCCCTGATAAATCCCGGCGCTGCCGCCGTAATGCTCGATGAAATAGTCAATGTCGCCGAGATTGTCAAAGATGGCGACTCGGTCCGCCAGTTCCGCGCGCTGCGCATACGGCGAATACCTGTCCTGGGGCAGGTCGCAAAAACATATTTTTTCCCGCAACGCAAAATTCCAGGCATGCCTGGCGTAAGGCGCATAACAGGCGTATATCCCGTGCGCCTCAAGAAGTTTTCCCGCTTCCTCGATCTGTCTCTGATAGGCCGTTTCAGCGGCTCCCCGTTGCCTGAGCCACGCCAAACAGGGAAATTGCCCGGCTATCAGGAAAATGAACGGAAGCAGGCAGAGGAGAAGAATCAAATTAGGCCGCCAGGCCGCAACTGTTGTCCACGTCCCATGTAGGGCCTTCGCTTGCGAAGGCCGTTCCGAATCCGATGCAAAACGGCGGCGAGCAAGCTCGCGCCCTACATGAACTTTGAAATTCCCATGCATTATTCCGGCAAGATGCGCCGCGGCAACCCCCAGCATGACGGCCACGGCCGGGACAAGCGGCAGAAGATAGCGCGAAGTGTTCATCCGCGCGAAATGCGACGTGCTGAAAATCAGCGCGGAAACCAGAATAAAAACGTAGAGGGTCAGTAAATAAATCCAGCGCCGGTCTTTCCTGACCTTGATGCGCAACATGGCGCAAAATGCCGCGGCTGCGGCTGCGAGATAAATGCCCGTCCCAATGATCCTCGGCGCCGGACGGGCGGAATCCAGGTCCAGCAGATCCGGGAACCGGTCCACAAAAAATATCCTTATTCCCTCCGAAAATGGAGTCTGCCCGATCGAACCGGCGAATGCGAACGACCCGAAGTCGTGAGACAAATTCCACAACCAGAACGGCAGACTGCCGACAACAAAACCAACGGCCGCAAAAACCGTGTTTAGCGAAAAAATTCTTTTCCCCAGAAAAATCAATCCCAGAATGGCGACGGTCAAAATGGAGGAAACGATCAGTTGGTTCGACCACCATCCCAGTCCGGCAAGCAGGCCGAGCAGAAACCATTTTGCATATACCAAATCCTTCCGTTTGACGTAGGACGCAGGAGTTGATTGCAAAAGTTTTGTTTCCCTTGAACCGGTGCCTGAAACCAACTTCGCCCCCAGCCAGAGGAGCAGCGTTGCGAAGAGGATGGTTACGGCATATCCTCCGCGCGGAGAAATACCGTAATGCCCAAAAGCCAGAGGCCCGATCACACAGAATGCCACGGCAAACAGTCCTGCCATGGGCGAATGGGCGTCCCGCGCCCAGAGATAAACCGCAAGGAGTATAAGCCAGCTCACCAGGGCCGTGCCGAGAGTCACCGCAAAACCGCTCGTGCCGAAAATTGCGCAAAGCAAGGCGCTAAGCATCGGCTCAAGGCTTCCCATGTAGGCCTGACCGTAGAAAAATATCGGGAAGTCTCCGCCTTCGGCCATGTGTTTAGCCATGAGCGCCACAATGCCGGCATCGGAATTGAGATTGTGCCGCAATTCCCACGCCCCGTATAGCCGGACAGCGGCCCCGGCAACGAGCAGAAGAGCAAGGATGACAACTTTGCAACGACCATCCTTTTTAGCGCCTGCCCAGGTTGCAAAAGTCTTTCCGGAACCCACCCCGGCCTTCGGCCACCCCTCCGCCGGAGAGGAACAAAAAAACGAGAAAATCTCTCGCCAAGACGCCAAGGCCGCAAAGATCTTTTTAAACCCGGCGTCCTTTGCGCCTTTGCGAGAAAATGATTTCTGGGTGTGGGCTTTGCCCGCGTTGATTATAACCATGATGTTGTAAATGTTATTTCTTGCCAGGCACTAAGTACTCATCGACGTAAATACGCTCACATTATAAAGGTCAGACCTCCTGATCTCGGAGGAAAACAAAATGGCTCATTTTGCCGACCACATGGAGGGCGAAGCTGCGCTGAGCCGTGATTTCAGTGGCGTTAATTCGGCTCGCCACAGGCTCGCCCTCCAGGAATGTGCCATTTTATTTTCCGGGCAGTATTTTCAAAAACACCTTTATTTTTCAGCCCGGATCAAGAAATCTGAAGGTGGACCGCGCGCTCCGTCGCGCGGTCAGGATGCCGCAACGGAATGCGGTATCCACCTTCAATACGTTAGTGAATTTATGAACAAGTGTACTAAGGGCCTGTTAAGAAAAAAGTCACACTGGCACGCAAGGCTCCTGATTTTTTAATCACAACCTGCTGGGCGCGCTCGCCCAGCAGTCGACGCGCATTTGCGTCGGCCAGCAGCATTCGCAACGCATTTTCCAATGATTCAACATCATCCACCTGCATCATGGCCTGCGCCCCGAGAAAATCGTCCATCACGCCGGCAAAATTTTCGGTATGGGGACCGATCACGACCGGCTTGGCGCACATGGCAGCCTCAATCGGGTTCTGACCTCCCCTGGCCGTCAGGCTTTTGCCGATGAAAACCACGGATGCCGCGGAATAAAAGGCCCGCAGTTCGCCGGTGGTGTCCACCAACAGGACTTCCGTTTCCTGCTGTTCCGTCTCCGACGGCAAACATTTGCTCCACAATTCAAATTTCAAACCGCTTTTGACAATATCAGTCTTCACTGTATTTCTGCGTTCCGCATGCCTGGGAACGAGCACCAGGCGCAGCGCCGGACAGGTCATGCGAAGCCGCTTGTAAATTTCCAGCAGGAAAAATTCCTCGCCCGGCCAGGTTGAACCGCCGACCAGCAGGAGTTTTTCCGCCCCGAATCCGACGGATTTCAGCCTGGTCTCAAAATCGTCCCTGGCCTGGAACGGCGCGGAGGCGATATCGTATTTTGCCGAATTCGTCACGCGCACCTTGCCCGGCTCGGCTCCCAATTCAATCAGGCGTTCGGCGTCCACGCCGCTCTGCGCGCAAAGAACGTCGAAATACGCCAGGACGCGACGGACCAGCGGACGCAGCAGTTTATACCTGCGGAATGAACGGCTGGAAATTCTTCCGTTAAGAAGCATTATTCTGCCGTTGCGGGCGGACATCAGCCTGACAAGGTTCGGCCACAACTCGCTTTCCACGAGGACCAGGCCGAGCGGATTGATCTGACGCAGGACCCGGCGCATGATGAACGGGAAATCAACCGGAAAATAAAGCAGCACGTCCTTCTGGTTGATTTTCTTCTCTCCCAGGACATGGGCCGTGGAGGTGGTGGTGGTCAGAACAAAGGAGGTTTCAGGACGGACCGCGCGAAACTCCTCAATGAAACGCAGCGCCACCTGTATTTCACCGACGCTTACCGCGTGGATCCATATTTTTTCCTTCATGCGCTTCAGTTTGCCGGCGACCGCCGCGCTATAAACGCCGAACCTCTGCATGAATGACGGCAAATATCCGCCCCGCCGCCACATGCGCCACAGAAAACGCGGCAGGATCAACAGGTAGACGATCGCGAACAAAAAATTATAACATCGCCAGATCATATTCCTCAGGGATCGTATCTCCCGGCAAATCCTCGGTCAACCCGCCGGACAGCCGCGAAAATCCTACAAGCACCGAATAAGCGCGTTTTTCCTCCAAGTCGGACAAAATCGAGGCAAACCTTAGCAAGCGGAGGCTCAAAATACCAGCCGGAATAAAATTAATTCCACCTGAAATCGCGGCAGGCCCGGGTATTCTTATGCAGATCGCATTTTTTGTTTCCTTGCAAATTTGATAACCAATGCTTGAGGCAAAAGAAATAACGGTTTTTTTCGCAATTCGTAAAACATTACATTTTTTTCAAAAATCGCTCATTTTGGGTTTTTTTAAAGATGTCATCGGCCGACTGGTTCCGGCAAGCAAACAACCGGCATACCTCACGGAACGGAAATGAGCATCCCGGATGGAAAATACTCATAACACCCCATGTCCACGACGCCGGGAAACCGGTCAATCCGGAAATGTCCGTCTAGATTCGATGTCATCCAGTCCGAACATAGCCGGAATGATTACAGCAGATAGAACGGAACCAGATCAATTTGCCGGCCATCGATGGATAACGAGTCCACCTTGTTCCGCGTGATGACAAGACCACGCCGGATCTTCAGCCGCTCCATGAGGCCAAGCAACGGCCGCAATTCCTCAGAGCGAACGCGCGCCCCAAACTTGACCTCGATCGGCAAGCGGGACCGAGCGCTATCCGTGACAATGAAATCCACTTCTGCCTGACGCTGACGCCAGAAGGCAAGATTCTCAAAACGCTGGGAGAGCCGCCACCAGACATAGGTTTCAATGACTTTGCCGAACACCTCCGGGACTTTCTCGTAGAAGTCGGGCGGATATTTGTTGATCGCGGAAATAAAGCAGGTTGACGCAGTATAAGACTTTTTAAGACTGCGTCCCGTTTTGATTGCGCTTCGCGTATAGCTGTACAGAATGCCGACAAGCGTGCTGTCCCTCAGATAGCCAAGATACTTTTCGGCGGTCGCCTTCGCAATGCCGAGATCAGATCCGATATTGGACAGTTCAAACAATGAGCCGCTGTTGGTCATAAGGTGATAAGCCATCGCCTTGAACGCTTCCGCGTGTTCGATTCCGTGATAAGTCGGCAAATCGCTTTCCAATATTTTCCCAAGCACCGATTCGCGGATGTATTGATAGCTGATATTCACGTCCGACTCGGTCGCAACCTCAGGAAATTGTCCGCAAGAGAGATACGCCGGCATCCGGGCTTCGATCTTCGCCCCGGACTTGTGCTGAAATTCCTGGAGCGCCGGCAGCCATTCCTTTTCTTTCAGATCAAACACAGGCGGAATATCCAGGGCGCCTTCACCGGCGATGATGCGATACTCGGGGTAAGACAACGGCTGCAGGTGATATTCGATCAGCCGACCCGCAAGGCTCTCCTTCGACTTCCCGCGCAGTTTGCTGCTTTGCGATCCGGTCAGAACAAACTTCAGCCGTTTGTTCTGGTCATAGAACCGCTTCACGATATCCTGCCAATAATCCACGTATTGAATCTCGTCAACAAACAGGTAACAGCGGAAATCAATGTCGTGAATTTTACTCTGCAGGGATCGCTCGAAATACAGTTTCAGAACCGTTTCCAGCGCGGCAGGGGTCTTTTCGACCGCATAACGGTCAAACGAGAAATAAAGGATATGCCGCGCATCGGCGCCCTTGGCCAGGAGGTCCGCGATAAGCTGCCGGAGGACCGTGCTCTTCCCGACCCGACGCAAGCCCAGCAGAACCTGAACAAACGGGCGGTCAAGCCCGGCCTGAATATCCGCAAAACAGGTTCGGCGCGAAAGTTTGCCTTCTGTAGGACGGTTATCTCCCAGCCACCATGGATTTTGCTCTAAAATATCGTCATAGTTGATCATAGCTGCCTATCCTTTATTGTTACATTTAAGGATAGGCTACTATCCATTATAATTTTTGTCAACATCTCTTTTACAGAGAAAATCACTGCTGTCCAACACATCATATACCAAATGCGAAAATGAGCCCAGTCAAAGGTCTTCAGACACAAATCAATCACCGTTGCATCCAGACTTCGCAACGGATTCTTGAAACGAAACTTTTGCCCTTTCGTGCTTGCCAAAGCCTGACATCGTCCCAAAACTTGATAGAACAACGTCTCGTAGAGTTGCCAGGGACGATGGGCATTGGTTAATCATGAAGTCCCGCGCTATTCCCGAGCATGCCTTTCTGCAGTTTTTTGCCGTTGTATTGGAGGAGATGAATGCCGGCAATGGCGCCGGATCTCCGATTCTTTCGCAAAGCGCCTAAAAGGCCGTCAGGTTTCTGCATGCCAATTATTGCAACCCGCGGATTTCGTTGCAAAGCGTGGCCTCTGAAGCCGGGCTCAGCGTCCACCATTTTGAAAGGATTTTTAAGCGCCAGATGGGGATGGCGCCGATGAAATACCTGCAATCCGTGCGTATTTTCCAGAGCCAGCGCCTGTTGACCGGCAGCGATCTGCGCGTGAAAGAAGTGGCCCAGGAGGTGGGCTTTGCCGATTCGCTGCATTTTTCGCGGGTTTTTCGCAATGCAATCGGAATTTCTCCGCAGCAATACCGGAAATCGGCTGAACGCCATGCGCAAAGTTGATTTCTATCGTTTTTTCCCTGCATTTTGCTTGTAAAAAAAACAGTTGACGCTGACGTATAATTTATGCAATTCTATACGTCATGAATACAAAACTGACATTGCGGATGGATGAAAGGTCCGTGCGGAAGGCGAAGTCGGAAGCGCGCAAGCGGCACATGTCCGTCTCCGGTATGGTTTCGACTTTCTTTGATTTGTTGGTGAGTCAGCCGCTGGATAAGAATTCCCTGCCGCCCGTCACGCGATCCCTGATCGGTGTTCTGAAGGGCCGGGACTTATCCGAGGCCGACTTCCGCCGCCATCTGCGGGAAAAGCACTCGTGAAAGCGCTCATAGACACCAATATTGTCCTGGATGTGTTCCTCAATCGCAAGCCGTTCGTGGACGCTTCTGCCAGGATTTTCGGCCTGATTGAGCAATCGCGTGTTGAAGGTGTGTTGTGCGCGACAACGATTACGACAATTGAATACCTCCTGTCCCAGGCATTATCCGGCCCGGAGGCTCGTGAGCTTCTCTGGAAGCTGCTTGTTCTATTCGAAATTGCCCCGGTCAACAGACCGGTGATTGAGCGGGCGTTGCGAAGCCGGATTAATGATTTTGAGGATGCCGTTCTGGAAGAGGCGGGACAAGTAGCCGGCGCCGGTATGATCGTCACCAGGAACCTCAAGGATTTCAAATATGCCAGGTTGAAGGTGTTCGATCCGATCCAGTTCTTGGCCCTTCAGCAGAAATGATCCGGCCTCAAACCAGATATTCCTCGATGATCTCATCCGCCGCCCTGGGCATTATTCCGACCGCGCGGGCCAGGTCAATCACGGTGTAGCGTTCGCGCATCTGGTGGCAGTTGAGCGCCGCATCCAGAAATCTCCGGCGGTCACAATCAATATCGGCGATCCGCCAGGCCGCGCCGGCCGTTTTCAAACAGTTGCGGATTTCGGCGGGAGTGCGAATTGATTTTTTCGCCAGGGAGCGCAATTCGTCCCAAGAGTCCTTTTTCTTCAACTGTTCCACCGCTCTGGCAGCCTTGGACCGTTTGCGCGCGTGCTCTTCCTCCAAAACCGGGGTAAGCGATTGCCAGAAATTTTCATTTGTCGGCTCGCTTTGCAGTTTGACTTGCGGGGATTCCAGCGCCAGAATTCTTTCATAGAGCGCGCAGGCGAAAATGGTTCCCAGGCCGACCTGCCGGCCGTGATAGTCGTGTTCCAGTTCCTGGGCGAGGGCGGTTGAATCGAGAGCGTGCGAAATCATGTGTTCCCCTCCCGAGGATGGCGAAGACGTTCCGGCAATGGTCATGGAAAGCCCGGAATAAATGAGCGCTTTGAACAGCGCCTCCATTGCCACCGCCTCGCGTCCCAGGATGCCCTGCGGATTGTTCAGGTAGGCCGGTTCGATCTCAGAAATCATTTTTGCGCAGAGCGGACAAAAATATTCGCCGAACAATAGTTTGCTCATGCGCCAGTCGGTTATGCTGACAGGCTTGGCAAGCACGTCTCCCAACCCGGCGGTGGTGAGTTTGTATGGCGCCTCTCTTATAATGGAGGGGGAGGCCATGATGGCCCGCGGGCAGACGCCGTCAATAAGGCGTTTTACGCCTTTGATGGCCGGAGCTATGTTGGCGGAAGAATAACCGTTCATCGAGGCGGCCGTGGCGAAAGCGGCATAAGGTCTGCCGGTCTTTGCGGACGTCCATTTTGTCAGGTCGCTGACCACTCCGCTGCCGGCGGCGATCAAAAAGTCGCATTCGGGCAATTGCCGGAGAATGAATTCGAGCGTAATATCGTCGCAGACCGGTTCCTTGCAGGCTTTTCCTTCCGGCAGAATAAGTTTGGCAATCTTGAATCCTCCGCTTGAGAGCGACGAGGCAAGCGCCTCTCCGGCCGCGGCAAAAGTGCGTTGGTCTGCGATAAGGCACGCGGTTTTGCCGTTGAAATTACGCTTGAGAACGGACGGGGCAGCAGAAACGGCCGATTCCGCGTAGATGATTTCCCGGATGGCGACAGAATGCTTTTTGCCGCATTCGCAGTCAAATGTTTTGCCGAGCAAATCTGAAGGAATCTTGTTTCGGATTGTTCTCACTCGTTTGGAGACCTCGCTAGAGTTCACAGAGAACACAGAGAAAAATATTGTTTTCTCTTTCTCTCTTCTCGGTGAACTCTGTGCGCTCTGTGAGAGATTCTTATCTTTGGCTTATCTGCTCTTTTTCAGGAATTCGCGGACCGATTCAAGCTGGCCGGCGCTGCCGAGGCAGTTGTTTTTATGGGCAATATATTTTGCGAATTCGGCCATGAAAATTTTGCCGGGAGGCCGGAGGTCGAAGTTTTCGGGATGCTCCTTGAAATGCTCGCGGTGTACGCGGCACCAGACCAGGCGGCCGTCGGTGTCTATGTTCACCTTGGTGACGCCGAGTTTGGCGGCCTTTAAAAATTCATTCTCGTCAACGCCCTTGGCGCCTTTGAGCTGTCCGCCGGCGGCATTGATGCGGTCGACTTCCTCCTTCGGCACGGAACTTGAGCCGTGCATCACAAGCGGAAAACCCGGCAGGCGTTTTTGTATGTCGGCGATGATCTCAAAATGTAGTCCCTGACTGCCGGCAAATTTATAGGCGCCGTGGCTGGTGCCGATCGCGCAGGCCAGGCTGTCGCATCCGGAGCGTTTCACAAAATCCTCGGCCTGGGCCGGATCGGTCAGATGCACCTGGTCTTCCGAGACGGAGATATGTTCTTCCACGCCTCCGAGTTGGCCAAGTTCGGCCTCGACGGAAATATTTTTGGCGTGGGCGGCCGCGACGATGCGTTTGGTTGTGGCGATGTTTTCCTCGTAGGGCTTCATGCTGGCGTCTATCATGACGGAGCTGTAAAAACCGCTGGCGATGCAATCCATGGCGGTAGGCTCATCACCGTGGTCCAGGTGCACCGCGAATATTGCATCCGGGAAAAGCTTGTCGGCGGCGCGGATGATGGCCTCCAGCATGCTTTTATCCGTGTAGGAGCGCGAACCTTTCGAAATCTGGACCATGAACGGGGCCTTGCTGTCAAGGTTGCCGCGGAAAAGTCCCATGGCCTGTTCAAGATTGTTGATGTTGTAAGCGCCCACGGCGTATTTTCCGTAGGCATGTTTGAACAACTTGTCGGTGCTGACGATCATTTTATGTCCTCCTGATTAATTGCATTGAACAAAGCCTGTTTATATAAAAATGCCACCTTTGCGTCAAGCCTCTGCCAACAAATTTTCATAAATTTCTTGATATTCGATCCGGTTTGTACTATATGATGGACAGTGAACGCATAGCGCATGAACAGAAATAAATCATGAATCAGCCTGAGCAAAAAAAACCGATTCTTGAGGGAACGGACATTCTGTTCGAATGCCTGGGATGCGGCAAAAGTCTGGCGATTGATTGCCGGGGCGCGGGGCTCAATATCCGTTGCCCCCAATGCAACAGCGAACTGGAAGTGCCGATCCCGGAAGGGTTCGATTTATCCCAGATTGACAGCAAAATCGAGGCAAACGGTTTGCTCCCTGAAGATGACGACCAAGCGGTCGTTCCGGCGCCGACTGCTGAAGATCCGAAGTCAGGTGACGCGAACGCCATGCAGGCGGAGTTGGAAGCTTTGCGCAAACAAACGCAGTATTTTTCCCGTCAACATGGGGACATGCTGAAAATTGCGAAAATGATCATCCGGCAGACTGGGGATTTGCGGGAGACGATGACTGAGTTTGTAAGAGTGTTGGAGAGTATGTCAGGCCCGCAGGCCGACGAGACGCAGCAAGTGCGTTAAAATTTATTGAAAAACACGGTAAGTGGTGGCCTCATTGATCCGTTCGTAAGCGCCCATGTCGTTGGTGCCGTAACGAATTCTTGCCTTTCCGTCCAGATCAACCGCATTTATCATCCAGGTTTGATTGCTGCCGGCGTTGATACAGGGAGAATTTCCGCTCAGCCGCAGGGTGGCGGCCAGAGCCGGATTATTGGTGATGTTGCCCTGGCCTGAGGGAAGCGGCGCGGACGCGACATTTGCGCAACAGTACCAGAAGTTGTTGGAATTGCTGCCGGTATTATACACATTGGGATAGTTGTTCGAGGAGGAACTGTTTGCGAAAAAGATGCTGTTTACAACGTAATTGCTTGGTCCTATAACTGCTATGCCGCCGCCGTCGTTTATTGAATAATTGCTGACAACTGTGCAGTTGAGCAAACCGGCCGTGTTCGTATTCGATCCGGCATTGGCAAGCTGGACGCCGCCGCCGAAGCTGTCGGATGACAAATTGGTGTTGTTGGCGATCAGGCAATTGCGGATCTGGCCGTTGTTGGTTATGACGATTCCCGCGCCGCCGATCCCGCCTGCGCTCCTGCAAATGTTGTTGCTGATCAGGCAGGCGTCAATCACGGCAACGGAGCCGGCCGCCCCGATCACGTAAATTCCGGCCGCCCAGGCGGCGTTGGTGTTGCCGAAAACCACGCAGTTTGAAAGCGATCCTGATGCGGAAATGTACGCTCCGCCTCCGCCGTTGGTGCCTGAAGTGTTTTGGGAGAAGGTGGAATTCCTGACGTTTCCTCCCACGAGGGCCGCTCCGCCTCCGCCGTTGGCCGCGCTATTGGTGGCGAAAGTGGAATTGAGGACTAAAGAATCCTTGAAACAATAAATTCCGCCGCCGTAACCCGAATTGGCAGAAAAAGCCCCTTGAACTGCCTGATTTTGGCAAAACACGCAATTCGATATCATGCTGTTGCTTGCCCACATTCCGCCGCCGCCGCTGTAGGTTCCGGTGTATGAACAGATGTTGTTGGCGAGATAACAATTTCTGACCGTGCCGGTCCTGGTAACGTAAATCCCGGCGCCGCCTGAATAATTGACTGCGCCGCTCAGACGTCCGTTACTGACCGTAAAACCGTCAAGGATGGCGTTGCTTACAAAGAAGCATCTGTTGGTGTATAGTGGATCCATGGACACGATTGTTTTTGTGTACCCGTTTACGCCGATGAGGCTGGCGGCGCGGTTGGTGACTGCGATCTGGTTGGTGATCACGTAGGTTCCGTTGCTGACCCAGACGGTTTCGCTGGGGTTGGCGACGCTCAAGGCCACCTGGATATTGCTGGCTGCCGTTTCCCAGGAGGTATAATTGGTGGTGCCGACGCCGTTTGTTGCCACAAAACGGTCGGCATGTGCCATGGGTTGACTGAGGAAAAGGACAGCCACAACCATGGCTCCAAATTTAATCGTGGCAGGACCGATGCGCATATCCAAATTTTTTAGCAAACGTCCGGCGTCATGTAAAGTGTTTTATCAGTAATTTTCAGATTTCTTGATCCGGGCGGAAAATAAGATGGCACATTTTGGCGGTTTAGACCAGTTCATAAATCATCCGCGCATTTGTTTCCGGGTGGTGGATATACGACGCGCCTTCGCGATTGAATATCACTACAAAACGATGCAACAACGGATCGGCGGCCAATTCCGCCTCGGAAGGCTGGCCGGGAACACTTTTCAGCAATTCCGGCACAATTTCATTGAGCAATGTGGCGCTCAATCCGTCAGTTACCGCTTTGGATACGACAAAAAACGGACGCCCGATCGCATCGTTAACCCAATAATCCGTAGTGCCGCGCAAGCAGAGGCGTTCGCGCGAAACATAGCGCCGGGGGGGAGAATGGCATCCTTGCATGCTCAAAGCGTGTCACAGCGCCGCCGATCAGGCCAAACGCGGCCGCCATGCGGATGCTCCTCGTTTTATATTGGATTCAGCCAAACAAAGAGAATTGGACAAGATTTACAAGAAAGCCGCCGGAGAGTAGGGGATATTTCAACGGCGACTTCTGCGCTTTTTTTGCGGTCGCCGGATAAAAAGCAGAAATGAAGTCCACTTTTTCCTGTCGCTGACGCAAGAAGGCAAGATTTTTAAAGCGCTGCGCGAATCGCCGGCAAACTTCGGCGGGTACGCTTATACCGTCGGCACCGCCGACTTTGACGGCGATCGAAAAGCGGACCAAACCCTGTTCAATATCACGACGGGCATGTGGCTGACCAAACTCTCGACATTAAACTATGGCGCCGTCTCCGCCAGTTCCGGCTATGTGCCGTAGGGACGTCAGGAAGATCGCATGAAACATAATATGCTTTTTGTTGTTTTGTTTGCCGGTCTGGTTCTGGCACATCGCGGATATGCGGAAAAAACAAGGGTTGATCCGCATGCCGTGCAATTGGCTGAGCGAGCCGGCTCTTTGGGTTTAGTCGGCGTTCAAAGCGGCGGCCAATTCATCGTCAGCGGCGATTTCAATGGAGATGGCAGTTGCGATCCGGCTGTCTACAACGAGGCAACCGGCCAATTCCGTGTTCTGAATTCTGCCGACGACTATCGGGAAGTTGACCTTCAAATAACGGTGGGCGGTCCAGGATTCCAGGCAATGTCCGGAGATTTCGATGGCGATGGGCTAAGCGACTTTGCGGCTTATTCTCCGTCTTTGGGTGAATGGGACATGGCATTGTCTTCGTTGGGATATGCCAAGGTCGGCATCAGATTCGGAGGGGAAGGATATGTGCCGATTCCGGGCGACTATGACGGCGACGGAATTACCGATATGGCTGTTTACAACGCATCTCAGGGACAGGGAATGGCCGTCATGTCATCCCATCCGTCCGAGCCGGCGCAAAAAATCCCTCTCGGCGGCCCCGGTTATCGTCCGTGTAATCCCTGAGAACAAATTGGCGCTTAATAGCCGGATGTGCGTATCCGCCATTCGTTCTGATATTGGCACATCATCAACATTGCCCTGGCGGCGCCGTTGGTATTCATCAACCAGACGGCGGCCTCGCCGGTCGGCAATTGCCCAATCAGGTCCGCAATGCCGTCTCCGTCAATGTCGCCGGCTGCGCAAATACGCACGAAGGTGGAGTTCGGATTGGTTATCGTTAATGAGCCGATTGTGCCGTCCGCATTCATGAATACGCAGATCACCTGGCCCCCGGGCGCCTGGGCGATCAGGTCGGCGACGCCGTCGAGGTTTATATCTCCGGCCGCGCGTATCTGCCAAAGCGCCGAATCCGCGCTTGCCACGCTTACGGAACGGGCTGTGCCTTCCGCATTCATGAACACGCAGATCACCTGGCCCTCGGGCGCCTGGGCGATCAGGTCGGCGATGCCGTCGAGGTTTATATCTCCGGCCGCGCGTATCTGCCAAAGCATTGAATCCGCGCTTGCCACATTTACGGAACGGGCTGTGCCTTCCGCATTCATGAATGCACAGATGATCTGGCCTTCCGGCGCCTGCATGATCAGGTCCGTCACGCCATCCCGGTCAATGTCACCGCCCGCGCAAATTTGCCAATCGGTCGCGCATGAGTAGGTGCATGTTATGGAATTGAATGAGCCGTTCGTATTCATGAGCGAGTTCAGGATCTGTCCGTACGGCCATTGCCAGAAGAGTCGCGCCAGCGCCGGAGTATAGCCGTTGACGCAATCCAGGTAATCTTGTTTTTGGATTTTTCCGATGCCGCACCAGTAGACCGGCCAGTTGGTGTCATTGATAGGGCAGGCGGAATCATGGCCGGAATAATAATGTCCTTTATAAGCGGCCCTCCTTATCGCGTTTGAACGGAGCGTCGGGAAAACACATTCAAGCATGGTGGCCAGGGGGCCGTCCGTTTTGTATGTCGAGGAAAACGTGTAATATTGCTGAAAACTGCCGGGCATTGCGGCCAGATCATAGTTTATGGAGCTGTAATCGGCGATTTCGAATGAGTTGGTGTAATAAGTGAAAACCTTGAATGCCGGATTATTGCCGTCAATCGGGCTTATTGCCGGCGTCACTTCAAGGGCGCAGACAGGAAGACGATATTCGTCCATGTGGGTATGCCCGGTGAACATCATGGTTACCGCGTTGGAGTAAGCCGCAAGAATATTCAAAAAACGCGTTTGAAAATCCGGCTCCCACATCATTTTGGCGTCGTCGAGATGTCCCCTGGAGTCTATACGATCCTTATTCGCGTGTATGTTGGCGCCCGGTGGTATGTGCGTGAGCAGCCATACTTTCCTGCCTGAAGAGGCCGCCGATGAAAGGGTTGATTCAAACCAAGAGAGCTCTGTCGTGGCGGCAGCGCTGGTGTTGGTTGCCGCATCCGGCGAAAAGAAGATGGAGTTCAGTGCGATGACGACAAGATTCGTTCCCAAAGGACTGGCCGAATAGTATCCGCCCGCCTTATAGGTGTTGAGGAAGGCATCGTGGTCCGCGGCGCCGTTCAAAAAGGAAGTGTAAAACGGCTCCGCCGTATCGGAAAGGAACCGGCTGTCGGGTTCTATTTTGAAGTCTCCTTCATACGCGTCGTTGTTCCCGAGCTCGAACATGACGGGGATGTCGCCAAGGTAAGCGCGCACCTCGCCGGCGAAGAACGTCACCGTTTTATAGAGGAACGATTTCATCGCCGCTTCATCTTCGCTGCCATAGAGCGCATAGAACCGCGTGTCGAACTGATGCACGAGAATGTCGCCCGGAAAAATGGCGACCGAGCTTGACGTGGAGCGCGCCCTTATGCTCGTAAGGGCCAGCGCGAACAGGGGATAGTTTGAATCTTCTCCCCAAATTGACGGTTCGGAAATGCTTGACGAGGCGAAGATACCTTCCCACTCGCTTGCATCTGCGGCAACAAGCGCCGGAAAGAGCGTCGTGTCATAGAACGGATTGAAATGAACATCCGAAAAAACGATGACCTGCGAAGTGCCGGCGGAATTGCCGCCGGCGGCCGCGGCATATCCCTGGAACGGCATCAAACACAGCCCGGAGATTGTAATCAGCGAAATAAATGCAACTTTGTTCATGTGATGCTCCTGTTTAATATTGATTGTTGAATTCGGACGATGTCAGTCAAAATCATTCAAACAAAAGCGTCAAATGAACCGGCGCATAGATAAAAGACATCCGCTGTTTTGCCGGTAGCGGGCAAACACATCCAGTGCGAGGCTGCCGAATAATAGATCGCGTTCGTAGCTTAGCCCGCCCATGCTTTTTCAAGGGAAAACGAAACCGCCAAAAGAACGCAAGCCGCGAATGCTATTTTGAAATTGTCCATCTTCACCGTCCCATACTTTTTTGGGTTGATCATTTATTGAACCATACCCTTTATTTTTACCGCATATGGGCGCATTTGTCAAAAATATAAGGGCCTGTCAACTCAATAGGGCGCATCTGCGAGTTTTGGTATTTTTTTTCCGAAAAAAGTTTTTCGGCTCGGCACAGCCGTGCCCACCCGCGATGCGGGACAATTTTTTCCTTTACCGTCCGTCCGGCGGCGTATATTATTTCGGCATATAACATGTTCTATCTCTGGCAATTTCCGAGAAGCGTGTCGGGCTTGAACATGCCGAGGCACATCGTGTCGCGGAACAGACTGTGCCAAAGACGGCGAGAGATACTTGGTCGACGTTGTTCACGTTCTACGGACTGCTTGCCGGGCCGCCGGGATTCGTGTTTCTCCTGTTGGTCGCCAGTGCGTTAGCTGTGCATCTCGGATTGTTGGGGTGGTTGTTTCTTATCGCATCAGGCGTTACGTCGCTGATAGTCGCAGGCCACTTGACTGCGCCACGAGATGCTGCTGTCGCAGACCCGAGAAATGCGATTCTTAGGGACCGCCTCAAAGGCATTGAAGCCAAGTTGATGGAGTACCTGAGGTTCTATACAACCAACGACAGGCGTGAGCTGCGAAAGGAGGTAATCCGTCGCGATGGCAGAACATGCCGGAGTTGCGGAGCGCGAATTGGAAGGTGGCGAGATGTAACTGTTGACTGCAACTATAGCGGTTACTGCGCCGGCAACCGGGGGCGCGCTTCCTGGCCGGGCTATCAGTCCGCGCGGTGCGGGCGATGGCATCAGCATAGAGGTGAACAGTCGGGCCGCCCAACAAGGGCTGCCTTTGAAATGCTTGAGCCGTGTGAGGGGAAACTCTCACGCACGGTTCTTAGAGGGGTCGGAGGCGGAGACGCCTCCCTCCCACTCTCCCACTCGGTATTTAAAAAATATCTTGACGTTATAATGTTGTGCTGTCATGCTGTTATTGGAAATGGAGGTGTAGGATGACAACATTAACCAAGAGGGCGACGGTTTATATCGAGCCGACCCTGCATAAAGCTCTTCGTCTGAAATCTATTGAAACGTCGCGTTCACTCTCGGATTTGCTCAACGATGCTATCCGCGACGAACTTGCGGAGGATGCGGACGATCTGCATGTTTTCGACGCACGGAAGAACGAGCCAACCGTCGCGTTCGAGGATTTTGTAAAGGAACTCAAGCGTAATGGCAAGATATGAAGTACGTTTTCGGAAATCGGTTGGCAAGGACTTGGATCCAATCCCCAAGAAGGATGTCCAAAGAATCATAACAGCCATTGGTGCCCTTGCTGACGATCCGCGTCCTCCGCAGTCCAGAAAACTTTCCGGATCAGAAAAGTACCGACTTCGTTGTGGAGTCTATCGGGTGTTGTATGAAATCCAGGACGATGTTCTGATCGTGTGCGTAGCGAAAGTCGGACATCGGAAGGATGTATACCGAAATTAATATCTGAGGGAATGTGTTCTGTCTCAGAGCAAATTACGGATGAAATGGGCATCATAAAATCATGCCAACAAATTCACCGTATTCTTCGCCCGCGACGGGCTCGAAACGGTGATCCGTAACGTTGGTCGCGACACGAAGTTGCAATTTTGAATCTGGCGTGTTTCCGCCAGTACCCCAGGATGGCATGCTGCCGTTGCGCTGATGACGGGGCGTGCAGCCCATCCGGTCAATGTACCAAAGCCGATAGCTTCCATTTGGTGTACCCCGGCCTTCGGCCACCCCTCCATGGGAGGGGAACCCAAGAGATTACGGGACAAGCTGTTATGATCCCCTCCTTGGAGGGGTACGCGAAGCGGGGGGTGGGTCCGCAGTCGGCTGGAAAAGACTTTTGCAAGCAACTCGTTATTGAAGATGGCAGGCCATTGCTTGAAAGGCTTGTTGGTGGTCAGGAGGGTGGCGCCATTTTCATAACGTTGGCTAAAGACCTGGAAGAGCAGGTCAGCGCCTTGTTTATCTATGGGCAGATAACCGAGTTCGTCAATGATCAACAAGCGCGGTTTACGGAAGCGTTGGAGCTCGCATTTGAGGCGATGAGCGGCTTGAGCGGCAATGAGAGCGTTAAGCATCTCGACGGCCGGGGTGAAGAGGACGGTGGCGCCCTCCTGGCAGGCGGCATATCCCAGAGCAATGGCGAGGTGGGTTTTACCCAAGCCCATATTGCCGAGGATCGAGATCCGGTTCGGGCAGGTCGAGTTCCAGTAGGTCCTGCCTGCGGGTCACGTACAGAGCGCCGGGTTCCGGCAGCCGGCGTGCGCGCATGGCCAGGATATTTGCGATATACTCGGCGCGAAAAGCGCAAAGGTCAGTAGCATCCTCCAGCGCACGCGCCACGGCCTCGGGCGGATAGATTTCCGACAGGGCCACGATCTGTTGCACCTGTTGCTTGGCATTGAGGTGGCGCGCTTCCATTTGCCGGCAAAAAGTTTCGGCTTTCGGCGAGAGCGCCAGGAAACGTTGAAGGCGCTTGTGCTCCTGGGCGCCGCGCCGTTGATTTAACAGTTCGCGAACATGCTCCGGATTCTCGAAATCCCGGCGATGGTCGTAACTGCGCAGGTGTTCGGCGACGAGTTTTTGACCGGCATGATGAATTGGGATCAAGACCCAGCGAGCAACCGACAGATCAAAGTGTTGAAGTTCTTTCATATCCCTATTCGGGCGACAGAAACCAAAGGTCAGCATCAAGGCGTATTGGACTTCTACCACGCCAGTGACCACCTCTGGGCAATCGCACATGAAATCTGGTTTCTCTCATCTCTTGACCATCGCCATTCGCTCTCAAAATAATGATCTCTTCTCCCTTTGGGCTGCTTAACTGCAAAACTCGCAGATGCGCCCAGCCGGCCGGGCCTTTAGGCCTTACGTAATTTTCATCGTTTTATCTCTGTTTCCCGGCTTCAATCCTCTATTATGCCCGCCATGCATTTTAACAGGGCAACTTTGCTCGGACTTGTCGCGCTGGTATTCTGGGCCACTTCCGTGGCGTTTACCCGCGGTCTCACGGAGAAGATCGGCCCAGGCATGCTGGTGGCTGTCAGTTTTCTTGGGGCCGGGATCATTTCCTTGAGCGTGGAACTGCTGCGGTACCGCAAAATCCGCATTTTGTCGCCGCCGGCCTGGAAATACCTGATCTATTGCGGCGTCTTTTTCATGGCTTACGTGTTCGGCTTCACGCCCGCACTGGCAATGGCCGGCAGCCGGCAGGTTGCCCTGCAACTGGGCATAGTCAACTATCTCTGGCCGGGACTGATTGTGCTGGGATCGGTCTTTATCCTCAAATATCGTCCCAGGTGGCTGTTTTTGATACCCGGGCTTATTATCGCTTTTCTGGGGGTTGTGGTATGCATGGCCGGGAAAATTTCGCCGGGCTTGTTTTATAATGCTGTGTTGGAAAACAGGCTGGCGTTCGGCCTGATGGCCGGATCGGCAGTCTCATGGGCGGTTTATTCGAACAACGCCCATAAATATGCGCCTGAAGGCAGGGGCAGCGGCGTGCCTGTTTTCCAGTTGATTACCGGCCTGGTGTTTCTGGTGCTGCACATGGCGTTTGGCGCGAAAACCACATGGACTTCAGACGTAATTTTTCCCCTGGTTTATTACACGGTGTTCGTGAGCGCGCTGAGTTATCTGCTGTGGGATATTGCCATGCAGAAAGGGGGGGTCGTTTTTCTGGGGGCCGTTTCCTATCTGCTGCCGCTCGTTTCCACGCTTTTCGCAGGCTGGTATTTCAACGAGCCGATCGGGAAAAATCTGCTGGCCGGCGCCGGCCTGGTCATGCTGGGCGCCGTCTTATCCCGCTACGGAGTGCGCCTCAGGTAATTATTTTATGCTTGAAATATAGTGATGCTATCATCGGGTAAACAAGTAAATTTTGTAAGACCGGGGTATTCGTTAGCGTAGTTTTGTAGGGCTCTCGTCTGCCGTAATCGGCAAGCATAAACCCGAATATTGAGCAATATTCGGGTTCTAAAATCCCATTCTGTAAATCGTGCCATCGTAAATCGTTTCGTACGCGCCGATATCCACAATTCCATAGCGAATACGCGTTCGGCCGTCCAGATCAAACGCACCGGTCATCCAACTCTCGTTTGTCCCAGTATTGATGCACGGCGAATTGGCGGCTAAACGATAGTTCGCCGTATTCGTATCCACAAATAACGGATTGGCGTAGATGTTTCCCTGTCCTAAACCAATAAACTGCGTTGAATTGACACAGCTATAATTTATGTCTGCAATAAAACCCGAATTTACGCCAATATCATTGTTACTGCTTGGCGAGCCGATATTTCCCCAAACAATGCAGTTATTTGCCGTTCCGGAGCCGGCCGACGAGCCAAAATATATCCCACCTCCAGCGGTTTTCGCCCAATTACTCACAACCGTGCAGTTATTCACCGCGCAACCGCCGCCAAGCAGTACGCCCCCGGCCCTACTGTTCGTTGAAATATTTCGCGTAATGAGACAATTTTTTAACGCGGCATTGCCGCCATCCAGTCGAACTCCGCCTCCAAAATAGGAAGCAGAATTATCTGATATTGTGCAGTTGTTCATCGTGCCCCCCTCCATCATTGCGCCGCCAACGAACGTGGCGAGCAGAGTAAACGGGATGTTGACGAACTGACCAAACCGTAAGATTTTTTTGCGTTTAAAAGTATCTTTAAGTCGCGGTTATGAATATGTTAAAAATTTTTGTCGTT
>Ga0209749_1000546_pt1 | contig 49295 bp, 32 predicted proteins | sample EPASupsiteSAE347_FD_187267 | JGI IMG/M metagenome (GOLD analysis project Ga0209749, IMG submission 187267) | Bioremediated contaminated groundwater from EPA Superfund site, New Mexico - Sample SAE3-47 (SPAdes) (version 2) | ecosystem: Environmental > Aquatic > Deep subsurface > Groundwater >... | reverse complement strand
AGCCAAAGGCTTGTTGCTGATTTCCAACGCATCCGCCGAAAAGCAGACCGTCATGGTGGACGGCCAGAAAATTGAGCTGGAGCCGTTTTCGTGGCAGGGGATTGAAGTCCCGGTTAAATGAATGTATTCTCTTCATTTTCATGCAATAGAAAAAAATTAACTTAAATCAAAAAATTAACCACAGAGGTTAGAGAGGCACGGAGATTCGGATAAAAAGAGACATTTTAAATTAATTTTGCCATTCGGCAAAATTAATTTAAAATATGACTTATCATTGGAGTCAGAATGGAGACTTGTCTATCTCCCTGTATTTCTCCAATATAAGCTAGTTTTTTCATCCCGATGGAATCGGGATGAAAAAAACTCCTCTTGCTCTGTTTCTGTGTCTCAGTGAACTCCGTGGTTCCCGCCTTGGCGGGTCCGCTTTGGGGCGGAAAAATTCTTGAATTTCGGGCATAAGCCCGCATAGATAAAATAAAGGAGGAACAAGGTGGCCATTAAGATAGATCAGGCAAAGATAAAAGATTCCCTGCGGCTGGCATGCGGCTGGATAACAGACCGGGCCATGAATCACGCGGAAACAGTCGGCGATGAAGTCAACGAGTGGAAATATGATTTCAAGTCCTGGAAAGGGTGCGTGCAAGAGTATGATGGCCGGGCAAACCACTGGTGGGCCTTTGGCCCGGTCTGGCATACGGGCCAGGCGGTGAAAGCCCTGGTCCTGGCTTATCAGGCCCTGGGCGACAAGCAACTGCTGGATTTTGCACGCGAGGGCGCGGCCTTTCTCCTGCAGGCCCGGCTCAATGACCCCAAGGATCCGGACTTCGGGGCATTGCTGTCCTATGAAGCCGATGAAGGCGCGGGGGCGCTACTGGCAAACACCTCGGGCATGCTGGAGGCCCTTGATGGACTGATGTTTATCGGCGACCAGACCAATGACAAGATTTACTGGGACGCCGCCATTGCCTGCCTGGCATGGGTGGAACGCAGGATGTTCCTGCCGCAGGAAGGCTTGTTTTATGACCGGTTTTCATTAAAAGACCGGAGCACCGGGCCAATGAAGCATATCCTGATCCGTGGTTTTCCCGGACGCCCCCTGCTGGATGACGGTGTTTTCCTGAAGGGTTATCAAAAAACCGGCCGGGAATCATTCCGCGATGTCTTTTTCAAGACCGCGAACCGCCTCCTTAAAGAGGAAATGCCCCTGGGCAACTGGATCAGATTCCCGCCGGCCAACATAGACAAGGGCACGATTCACCCGCGCCATGCCTTCTGGTGGGGCCGGCCCTTTGTCATGGGCTGGAAAGAGGCCAAAAAAGCCGGGCAACATGTCTGGCCGGATGTTTATCTGGATTGCGCCAGGCGGTCAGCGCAATGGTATCTCAACGCCCAGCGTAAAGACGGCGGATTTTTCCGCGGAACGTATCTTGATTTCAAAACCGATACGTTCGGACAGGCCACGAGCGGAATTCTTGCGGCCTGCTCGCTCTGGCGGGATTTGATCGTGGAAGGGCAGGGCGACGAATACCGCGAGCCGTTCAAGCTGGCGCTTTCATTTGCGCAGTCCATGCAGTTCGGAAAAACGACTGACCCCAACCTGGAAGGCGCGATTCTGGAAAAAGTTTATCCGCCCGACGGAACGGATAAGAGTCCCTACAACTGCCGCGATCTTGCGAGCATTTTCTACGCGCAGACGGTTTCCATGGCCCTGCTGGACGGATTATTATAGAACCTGTAAATCATCAGAGGAGGTGGTAGTATGACTGGCATGGTTACTTATATGCTGCGCCGGGCATTGTGCGACTGGAAAGCGAAAGAAATCGTGGAGGACACCGTCGCCTATTGCCTAAAAAACAATATAGACGAGGTAATGTGGATTACCGAAAGCCCGGGATCCTACAAGGAGCTCCTGCCCATAGAAGGCATCCGGCAGATCACCAGGAACCTTCTTTTTGCCGGCAAACGCTTGAAAGCCAATGGCATCAAACATTCCATAGACATCGTCACCACGCTCGGACACGGGGATTATGGCAGTAACGTGGGCAAGCTTCATCCGGGCATGGAATTCATGGCGGATTATACCGGCACGGAATCAAAATCGTGTCCCTGTCCCTTGTCGCCGGTCTGGCAGGAGTTGATCAAAAAAACCTATGCTTTGTATGCTTCCACTCACCCAACGCGCTTGTGGGCCAATGACGATTTTAGAATGCTCAACCATGGCCCGGTCAGGTTTGGATGTTATTGTAACCGGCATTTGAAAGAATTCGGCAGGCGGATCGGCAAAAAAATTTCGCGGGAGGAACTGATCAGGGCGATTCTCCGTCCGGGCAAGCCGCACCCCTGGCGCGCCCTCTGGTTTGAGTTTCTGGAAGAGGTAATGTTTGACACCGCCGGCATGCTGGCCGAAGCCGTGCGTGAAATTTCTCCGGAGACCCAGATGGGCTGGATGGCCACCACGCCTTTTTGCCACGAGTTGGAAGGCCGGCACATGGGGCAACAGATTTTGAGTTTTGCAGCCGACGGCAATGCGGCCATCCGCATGTGCACCACGCAATATTACGAAAGCAACCCGCCCTTGATCTTGATAGAAGATGAAGCCTTGAAAAAAGCCATTCCACAGTTGCCGGAAAAAACAGTCCGCTGCACGGAAATAGAAAGCATGCCGCATTCCATCTTCAAAAAATCGGCCGCCTGGCTCGGCGCCCAGATGGAATGGGCCTGCGCCCTCAACGTGCCGAATCAGACCCTGGCCATCCATGACTATATCGGCACGCCGCTGAATATTACCCCGCTTTATGCGGACATGCTGCGGGGAAGAAAGAACGAATTTGAATCCGTCGCGCAGGTTTTCGCGCAGACCCCGCGCTTCCGGGGTGTGGGCATGATCAGCGACCCTTATTCGGTCAAACACGTGCAGACCGGCGTAGGTAAGGACATGCTGGAGTTGATGGGGAAGGACACGGGCTGGGCCGATGTCATTAGGGCCTGCGGCATGCCGATCGTCTGCGACAAAAACGAGCCGGTCCTGGCCGTAACCGGCCAGGCGTTTCGCGGTCTGGATGATGACGAAATCAGGCGGATATTTGCAGGCGGCGTTCTGCTTGATCTCTCGGCCCTGAAAACCCTGGCCGACATGGGCCATGGCAGTCTGGCCGGCGTTCAATTGCAGGAGGAAGTCAGCCAACGCAGCCGCTTGATCGGCCTTGAGGAACTTACCGACTCCCGCTTTGGCGGGGGAAAACACAAGTTCACCTGGACTTATGGGGCTTCGGACACCGGCCGGATCGGTGTTTTAAAATTGAAGAAAGGGGCGCGCATGATCTCGCGCATCCTGGACCCTGATCTGAAAATGCTGTTCCCAGGAATTGTCATTTACGAAAATGACCTCGGCGGCCGGGTGGCAACTGTCCCCTATGATTTTACAGGCAAAAGTCCGGATGCCTATGTCAAAGGCTCAACATGTTATTTTTATTCGGAATACCGGAAAAAACAGATTCAGGAACTGGTGCGCTGGCTGGGACGCGGGGCAGTGCCTTTGATGGTTCAGGCCAACGGCTGGGTCCTGCCGCACCGCGCGGATGGGGATGAAACAATTGCGCTCGCGGCCATGAACCTGAATTATGACGCCTGGGACACGGTTACAATGGAATGCGACGCGGCGGAAAAGATAAAAAATGTAAAATACATGCGGCCGGACGGCCAATGGCTGGAGCTGGCGAAGAAGAACTGGCGCCAGAGCAACGGCCAGGTCCGGCTGAAGCTTGATCTGCACGTCCCCGCCCTGCGTATGGTCGGGGTGGTATTGAAAAAAACAATTAACACATAAGGAGCCGTCCACTCGGCGATGCCAAGCTTCGTTACTCGTTCCGAAGCGTCAGAGTGAATAAGAGAAACTTTTGTTGTTTGTCATTCCCTCGAAAGAGGGAATCCAGGATTTAAGGAAAAGGCTTTGGATTCCCGCCTGCGCCTGCCCGCAATGCTACGCATAGCGTTGCAGGCGGGCGGGAATGACAGACCTGAAAATAGTCAAAATCGTTATTTTCTATATAAACCATAAACAAATAACATTCCAGCATAGGCTGGAAGTTTCAGAGGAGAAAAGATTATGAGAGTTCCAATCTATAAACTGTGCGAGGAAAAAAACGTGGAAAAACTGCACGAGACCGCGCTCCATATCCTGGAGACAAAAGGGTCGGTCATCAAGCACCCGAAAATGCTGGAAATCCTCAGCGCCCACGGCGCCAAAGTGGACGCCAAAACGCAGTGCGTCCGCTTCCCGCGCGCGGTCGTGGAAAAAGCCTTAAAATCCCTGCCGGCCAAGTTCACGCTCCATGACCGGAATGGAAAACCATCATTGCGCATGGGCGAGGGGAACGGCTACCTGGCTTCCGGGCACGGCGCGCTCAATACCATTGATTTTGAATCCGGCAAAAGACGGCCGGCCAGCCGGGATGACATGGAAAAATTCGCGTTCTTATCAGACGCCCTGACCAATATTGATTTTGTGGCCATGGTGGTCATGCCCGGCGATGTCGCCCCAAAAGCGTCCGCGCTCCACGCCGCTTATGCCGCCTTCAAGAACACGACCAAACACTTTTATTTCTCTCCGGATATCGCCGAATCCCTGCCGGCCATTTTTGATCTGGCGCGCATTGTCAGCGGCGAAAAAGACCTTGCCCGCAAACCGGTGATTTCCATGCAGCTTTCTCCGACCAGTCCCCTGACGTGGTCGCCCGAGGCGCTGGAAATCCTGCTGGCCAGCGCCAAGGCCGGCGTGCCTTTTACCGTGCTATCGGATGTCATGCCGGGCGCGAGCGGCCCCATCACCCTGGCCGGGACCATTGCCTTGAATCACGCCGAGGTGGTAACCGGTCTCGTGCTGGCGCAAATGGCGCGGCCGGGCACGCCGGTCATTTATTCAACCGCGGCGTCGGAATTTGACATGCGTGTCGGCAACATGGCGACCGCCGCGCCCGAGGTGATTTTGACCGCCGTCGCCACCGTCCAGCTTGCCAAGCGCATCCGCGTGCCGATCCATACCTGCGCGCCCGAGACCGAATCGCACGCCGACGACCAGCAGCAGGCCTGGGAAAAGACCATGACCACCTTCCTGCCCATGCTCAGCGGCGGCGACATCCTGGTCAATGGCGGCATGTTCTCATCCGGCATGACGGCCGGCTTTGAGCAACTGATCATTGACGATGAATTATATGGTTATCTCCGCCGCTTTATCCGCGGGTTTGAAATAAATACGGACACCCTGGCCGTTGACACGATCCAAAATGTTGAGCATGGCGGCTCTTTCCTGGCCGTGGACCATACGTTAAAACATTTGCGTTCCGGCGAACATTGGGATCCGGGCATCTCCAACCGGGCGGTCTACGATGTCTGGAACGCTCTACCCGCAAAAACTCTGGCGGCCAAGGCGCATGCCAAAGCCGCGGAATTGTTCAAAACTCATCAGCCACAGCGTTTGCCGGATGATAAACTGCGGGAGATGGAAAAAGTGATCGCGGATTTTTGAACGCTGTCAGAGATAAAAAATAGCGAAAGGGAAAAATCGCATGACCGGAAAAACAACGTATATGCTGCGCAGGGTCCTCCCCATGTGGAAGCCGGAAGAGGCCATTGCGGAGGCCATTGCCTATTGCAAAAAAAATCATGTGGATGAGGTCGCTTGGTTTGATGAATCATCGGGCGTTTACCATGAACTGCTTACCCTTAGACTGGTCAGACAGCGGGCAAAATGGCTGAAAATCGCCGGCCAGCGCCTGCGCCGGGCCGGGATAAAAAACTCCATCAACGTCATCACCACCATCGGACACGGCGATTACGGCGGCGACGGCCATAAAATCCATCCGGGGATGGAGCTCATGGTGGATTATACCGGCGCGCAATCAAAGATGTGCGCCTGCGTGCTTTCTCCGGTCTGGCAGAATTTAATCAAACAGACTTACCGCTTGTATGCCGCGGCCAAACCGGAGCGCATCTGGGCGGATGATGATTTCCGCCATACCAACCACGGCCCGGTAAGTTTTGGATGTTATTGCAAACGCCACCTTGCGGGATTCAGCCGCCGGATCGGAACACCTGTCACACGCGAACAGCTCGTCGCCGCGATCCTGAAGCCGGGGACGCCGCATCCCTGGCGGGCGCCATGGTTTGATTTCCTGGAAGAGACCCTGGTAAATGCCGCCAACATGATCCAGTCGGCGGTCAAGGAAGTGTCGCCGCGGACGCAGGTGGGCTGGATGTCCACCACGCCCTTCAGCCATGAATTGGAGGGACGGGGCGCGCGGCGGCAATTGGAGGCTTTTGCGGGCAAGGACAGCGCCGCGATCCGCATGTGCACCACGCAATACTTTGAGGGCAATCCCCGGCTGATGCTGATTGAGGATGAAGCCCTGAAAAAAATGATCCCGCAATTGCCGGAGGGAACCACCGCCTGCACGGAAATTGAGAGCATGCCGCACTCCATCTTTGTCAAGTCCGCCAACTGGCTGGCTGCGCAAATTGAATGGGCTTGCGCGCTTAATGTTACGAATCAGACCTTGAATCTTTACGATTTCCTCGGCACGCCCATGGCCAAGGACCCGGAGATCGGGGAAATGCTGCGCGGGCGCAAAGCCGAATTCAACTCGGTGGCCGGAATGTTTGGCGGCTGTGACAAATTCCGCGGGATTGGGATGTTAAGCAATCCGTATTCGGCCAGGGCCGTGCATACCACCACCGGCAAGGACATGCTGGAATTAATGGTCAAGGAAACCGGTTGGGCGGACGTCCTGCGGGCCTTTGGCATGCCGATTGTGTGCGACCATGAGGCGGAAGTCATGGCCGTAACCGGCCAGGCATTGCGAACCTTGAACCAGGAGGAATTGAAACGGGTGTTCAGCCGGGGAGTCCTGCTGGATGTATCAGCCTTGAAGACCCTGGAAGACATGGGTTATGGAAGATGGGCCGGCGTCTGTCTGAAGGATGAGATCAGGCAAAAGAGCCGCTGGATCGGGCCGGAAGAACTTACGGACAAGCAATTCGGCGGGGGAAAGCACAGGTTCACCTGGACCTATGCGGTCTCGGACAGCGGCAAGATCGGCGTGTTGGAACTGCAGAAGGGGGCGCGCATGATCTCGCGCATCGTGGACCCGGACCTGAAGTTCCTGTTTCCCGGCCTGGCGCTGTATGAGAATGAACTTGGCGGCCGGGTGGCCGTGGCGCCATATGATTTCATGGGAAAAAATCCGGATGCTTATGTGAAAGGGACTACGAGCTTCTTTTATTCGGCCTACCGCAGGGAGCAGATGCAGGCCGTGATGCGCTGGCTGGGGCGCGGAAAAATTCCCATGCTGGTGCAGGCCACGGGCTGGGTCCTGCCGCACCGCGCGGATGGAGAAAAGACGGTGATGCTGGCGGCCATGAATGTCAATTATGACGATTGGCAGGGACTGACCATGCGCTGTGCCGTGGAGGGAGATGTCCACGAAGTGCAATGGATGGATAAGGACGGAAAATGGCGACAGCTTGACCGGAAATGCTGGCGGCAAACAGGAACGGAAATTTGCCTGGAGATACGGGCGGTTGTTCCTCCGCTCAGAATGACAGCCGCTCTATTGAAGTTACAATAATCAACCATATAATCAGGAGGTGTATCATGTATAAAAATATTCTTTTGAATTTTTTTGTCCTGGCGCTTGCTGTGCCATGGGCCAGCCCGGCATACAATGTTGAGACTGACGCAACGGCTTACCGGATAGTCTTATGGAAGAACGGAGACTATAAAAACCCCGTCACGGTGACGGGTAATTACGCCGGCCTTTCCAAAGATGGGAAAAGCGAGCACAAGGAGTGTTCTGTTCAACTGTTCAAAGAGGAAGAGGGGAAAGACACGCTCTGGAGAATCTCGGTTGTTCCCAAGGCAGACTACGGCGTCTATGCGGTTTCCTATCCGCTCCTGTTCCTGCCCAAATTGCCGGATGGCTACCTTGTTTATCCGCGGCATATGGGAATGAAAATGGCCAATCTATTCAACCAGAAAGACAAGCCCGTTTTTTGTCCCGGATTTGAAGGCGGCTGGACGGGCGACAACTGCGAACGCACAAAAGATGCGGTCTGGTTCGGCCGTTACCCGCAGGCCGTGCAATATCTGCAGATGCTCATCATAGAAAATGAAAAGGAAGGCGTCATGCTCTGGACCCGGGACGGCCGGGCCTTGACCAAGGATTTCATCATATCCAATGATCTGGATGCCGAGCATAAGGGCAAGGGTTTGCGCGCCGAAATCATCCACTACCCGGAAAATACCGGCCAGCCGGGAACAGGCTATAAAAGCCCCTATCCGGTGGTAACAACAAGCTACGAGGGCGGCTGGTATAATGCGGCCCAGATTTACCGGGCATGGGCGCTGAAACAACCGTGGTGCGCCAGGGGCAAAATTTATAACCGCAAAAATACGCCGGAATGGTTCAAAAATATACATGTCTGGACATCGGGTGGATGGTTTTACGACATGGACAAGGGGTTTGAAGGAATCAAAAAAAACCATGAAATGCTCAAAGGCCGGGAAATGGGCGTGCAATTGCAACAGTGGCAAAAATATTACAGTCCTTTCAACCATCCGGATTATTTCCCGCCGCACGATATTCCCGCCTACCAGAGGATTCTTGCCTGGCAGAGCAAGGGCCTGCACTTCGCGCCGTATATCGTCCCTTATTTTGCCAACACCGAACACCGCATGTTCCGTTATATCAAAGACTGGGCGGCCCTGAATGCGGAAGGGAAAAATTATCAGTATTTTGAAGCATTCTCCTTCGGCGCCCAGCGGGATTATAAAACTCCTCCTGATTGTTACGGCGGCCATATCAATGCGTTCCTGTTCCGCAGTGAGCTGGAGCGGGCCTGGAAGGGACCGCTTGACCGGGAACTGGTGAACAAGCTGGATTGTTTCCAGTGGCCGGACAAGGAGGAACTGGAGAAACAAAAAAAGATGCTGATTGACAACTGGGGCAAGGATATCGTCGTCATTGACAAGCTGAAATTTTATCTGGAAAATGTGGAACTATGCTTTGGCAGTAAGCATTTCCGCGATTATGCCGTGTGGATGGCCGGCCAAAGCCTTGGGGTCTATGGCACGCATATGCAATATTTTGACTGCTTCCCGCGCGACGCCTATCCCTGTTTCGCCAAAAATCACGGGCATCCGATCGGTTATGGCGAATACATCTCAAAAGGCCAGCATGATGTCTGCGCCGAAATCCTTGAGAAATATCCCTCCGCCATCCTGGTCGGCGAAGCCGGCGCGGAATATCTGCTGGATGTTTTGCATGTTACCTATTTGAAGGACGGCGTGGTGCCGGATAATGTCGTTCCTCTTTTTTCCACGATTTACCAGGGCTACATGGAGTATAACAGCTTCCCGGTCTGCCCAAAAGATTACGGGAAAAGCTGGGAGAATGCGGAGGATTTCACAGCCGGCATTGCCTTGGGCGCGCATCTGGGTTACATGCAGGGCTCCTGCTGGGGCATTCCGGGTTTGGCCGATTATCCTCTGGATGATGTCCGCATAAAATTTTTGAATGACACGATTGATACCAGGCTCAAATACCGGGATTATATAGCCGCCGGCCGCAGACTGAAAGACCCTGAAGTAAAAGTCCCCCCTCCCAGGGAAATCAAGGGTTATGGCCGGGTGGAGCGATATCCCTATAAGGTCATATTGTCGCCCGTCCAGGTCAGCAAGTGGGAAAAAAACAACGATGAAACAAATGGTTTGTTGCTTATTTCCAACTCATCGGCGGCAAAACAAACCGCGACCGTGGAGGATAAAACCGTGGAACTGGATCCGTGTTCCTGGAAGGGGATTGAAGTGCAACTTAAATAAATCTTGTGCCGTTTGATTATCCGCAGGATGGAAAAATTGACCCGACCAAAATCAAGGACGCGGTTGAAAAAATAAGGGGGGAATCAAAATGTTAAGCTCAAGAATCATAAGCGCTCTCATCGGCGCGGCCATCTATATCCCGCTTGCAGGTTTGGCCTATGATGCCCAGACGGATTCCATCGCCTACCGGGTAACGCTCTGGAAAGATGGCAATCCTTCCAACGCCGTCAACGTCGTCGGCAAATACGCGGATTTAAGCAAAGAGGGCATTGGCGAGCATCCGGAATGCACCGTGCAGGTTTTCAAGGAGAAAAAGGATAGCGATACATTTTGGACCATCAACGTCAAGCCCAAAGGCGATTATGGCGTGTATTCCGTGGTTTATCCCATGCTGTATCTGCCCCGCCTCAAGGACGGTTATTTGGTTTATCCGCGCGAGATGGGGCAGAAGCTGGAAAACGTGTTTGACAAAAATGACCGGCCATTTTCAGCGGGAAGTTGCGGGGAACAGAATGCGGATGAAAAAGTAAAGGCTGTTTATTACGGAAGATATTCGGAGTATAGCGGCCTCATTATGCAAATGCTGCTGGTGGAGAACACGGAAGAAGGAGTCATGATCTGGACGCAGGATGGCGAGGCCTGGGTCAAGGATTTTGCGGTGTCAACCCGGGTGGACGCGCACAAAGGGCAGGGGTTGCGGGTTGCGGTGATCCATTACCCGGAAGAAACCGGCCAGAAAGGGACCGGTTTCAAGAGCCCCTATCCGGTGGTGACCACGCCCTACAAAGGCGGCTGGTATGAGGCGGCCCAGATTTACCGGCAGTGGGCGCTGAAGCAGAAATGGTGCGCCAAGGGTAAAGTCTATGACCGGCCAAACACACCGGAATGGTTCAAGAAGACGCACTTCTGGGCCGGGGGCGGCTGGTTCTATGAAATGGAAAAGGGATTTGAACAGATCAAGAAATACCAGGAAATGGCAGGCGGAAAAGATATAGGCGCCTTCCTCTCGCAATGGCAGAAATACTATCAAATAGACACGCACTGCCCGGACTTTTTTCCGCCGCATGATGAGCCCGCTTTCCGCAGGATACTTGCCTATCAGGACAAGGGCATTCATATCGGCCCTTATATCCAGGGGCTCCTGGTTACGGCGAATCAGGATTTCTACCGGTATTTGGAACGATGGGTGGCCCGCGACCCCTCCGGCAGTCCCTACCACTGTTTTGTCAAAATCAACCGTCCGGAGCTTGATCCCTATCAATGGCCGGATATCAAACTTTTCAAGGAAGAGTTGCGCAAGGCATGGTCGGGACCGCTCCAAGAGGAGTTCATAAACAGTTTGAACTGCTTCCCCATGCCTCCCTCGGAAAGAGAAAAGCAGAAAAAACTGCTCAGGAGCAGATGGGGCAAGGACGCCTCCCTCATTGACCAGCTGGTGTTTTATGCCGATGACCAGTGGATGTGCCCGGGTTATGAAAGGGTGATTGATTTTTTCTTTTCCATGGCCCAAAAAAACCTGGGCGTCTACAAGGCGCAAATCCAGTATTTTGACACTTTCCCCATACCTGTCTTCCCCTGTTATGACAAAACCCATGGCCATCCGCTGGGATACGGGCCATGGATGGCAAAGGGACAGCTTGATTTGTGCGCCAGAATATCAGAAAAATTTCCCTCGGCGATCATCATCTCGGAAGGCATGACCGAATACATGCTGGGCAGTATCCAGCATTATTTCATGAAGGACTATGACGCCGGGAATTGTGTCCCGCTCTTTGCCTCTGTCTACCACGGTTACATAGAATACAGCGCGTTTCCGGTGTGCGGCAAGGATTACCAGAAGGGCTGGGACAATGCGGAAGATTGCGCCAGCTTTGTGGCATTGGCCATGCACCTGGGTTACGCCGCCGGAGGCTATCCGCATATCGGCCCCTCCATTGCGGGCATGAATGGCTATGATGCAAACGATGTCCGGGTAAAATTCATCAAGGCGACGATTGAGACGCGCTTGCAATACCGCGACTATCTTGCGGCCGGCCGGAGGCTGAAAGACCCGCTTGTGCAGGATGTCACGCCGCGCGAGGCAATGGGCTGGGCGCGGCTGGGACGCGGACCGATGATCAAGATGAATCTCGCGCCAATACAGGCCTCTAAATGGGCGAAAAACGGGGACGATACCAAGGAATTATTGCTGATTTCAAACGCATCGGCCGAGCAACAGAGCGCGGCGGTGGATGGCCAGCAGGTGGAACTGGAGCCGTTTTCCTGGAAGGCAATTGAAACGCAGTTAAAAAAATAATGCGGAGGTAATGTTCATGGCATCGGTAATGCGAGCGAATATCGTGCTGGATGGAAAATGGTCGTTCAGATTGGATCCAAAATCCCGGGGGGAAAAAGAAAAATGGTTTTCCACTTCCGCCGGATTTCATGACCGGATCAACGTGCCCGGATGCTGGCAGACCCAGGGTTACGGCAAGGATGTGACCGAGCCGATCAAAAATTTCGGATGGAAAATAGTGCAGGACAGCGATGGGTGGTATCAGAAAAAATTCACTGTCCCGGCCGGATGGCAGGACGGCAAAACATGGCTGGAATTCGCCGGCCTGTATCCAACCGCCCGGGTGTGGGTGAACGGAAAATTTGCCGCGGAACATTTTGGACCCTTCAGCCCGCTGAGGACCGATGTCAGCAAGTTTGTCAGGGCCGGAGATGAAAACACGGTCACGGTGCAGATCAGAGAGCAGGAAAAATATCTGGGCGGCGCCTGTTATAATATCTTTCTCTGGTCGGGCATATACCAGGGCGTGAAGCTGGAAAAAACGGCCAGGGTCTGGATACAGAACGTGTTCTACATGCCGGACGTGAAAAGGAAAGGCGTCAGGGTGCGGGCATGCCTGGCCGGCGATGTGTCCGCGAAGACCGCCCTCGTTTTTGAAATAATGAACAGCCGGCGGCAAAAAACAGCCGAAGCCAAAACCGCGGTTTCCATCCTGGCCGGACGGTCAATTGTGGTTGAACAATTCCTGCCCGTTCCCAACGCCCAGCTTTGGTGCCCGGAAACTCCCGTCCTTTACCAGGGACGGGTTTCCTTGCAGACCGCGGACGGCGCACGGGTGGACAGCGTGGACACGCGGTTTGGCATCCGGGAATTCAATGTGCAAGGACAGGATATTTTTCTGAACGGTGAAAAATTGTTCCTGCGGGGTTATGGCGATGACGCGCTTTATCCGCAGACCGTGTGTCCGCCGGCCGACAAGGCATCTTACCGCAAATTTCTGCAGACGGCCAAAAGTTTTGGATTCAATTTTGTGCGGCATCATACCCATTGGCCGCCGGAGCCCTATTTTGAAGCGGCGGATGAAGTGGGGATGCTGGTGCAACCCGAGGTGCATCACTGGCCGGCGCATCTGGACGGCTACCGCACCAAGGTGCTGGACATGCCGCGGGTGAGGAAATTGATCCGGGCGGAATGGGAGCGCTGTATTCTCCATGGCCGGAATCATCCGAGCATCATGGTGTATTGCATGGGCAACGAAATGTACCGGCAGAATTCCCCCGGTTCCACCGACCCGGAAGCGGTCGCCTTTACCAATGGCGCCTACGCACGGGCCAAAGAGCTTGATCCGACCAGATTGGTGCTCAGGAGCGGGGGAGCCGCGCTGGAAGATATCGGGGTGGGGAGAACTGATCTTGAAGAAGTGGTCGGTTACGCCGAACCATCGCTGGATAACGCGGCCTTCAAAAGAAATTTCGCCAAGTATGCCGAAATCTGCCGGGTACCGTTCTATGCGCACGAGTTCGGCTATCAGGCCTGTTACCCGAACCTGAAGGTCAGGACAAAATACAAACTCTATAAGCCTTTCTGGATAGACATGATGGACGCGGAATACCGGAAAAACAAGGCGGAAAAAATTCTGCCGCAGTGCATTGCCAATACCGAGCGTCTGCAGGCGCTCTGCCGGAAACTGGATATAGAGGAGGCCAGGAAAGAAAAGAAACTGAGCGGTTATAGCTACTGGCTGCTCAAGGACACGATGTGGGCCGTGGAAGGGGTGGTGGATGATTTCGGCGATCCCAAGAACGTGAGCCGGCAGGAATTTTTAATGAGCAACGGCGAACAGGCGCTTCTGCTGGATATGGAACGGAGATGTCTCTGGAGCGGCGAAAAATTCCAAGCGCATCTGACCGTGTCAAACCATGGCCGGCGGCCCATCAAAGACGGCCGATTAATCCTGCAAATAACAAGCGGCAATGAAATCCTGGCGGCGAAAACGGCCATGCACATCAAGGCCGCGCCCTGCGCGACCCGCGCCATCGGTTCTTTTGCCCTTTGCCTGCCGAAAATAAAGCGTGCCAGGCAGGTCGTCCTGCAAGCGGTCCTGAAGGACAAAAACAGCGTGGTCAAAAACGAATGGAATCTGTGGATTTTTCCGGGCGATTTAAAGCAGACCGTCCGGGAAGAAGTGGTCCTCTGGGACCCGCAGATGCGCCTGGAGGCTTTTGAGAAAGTGTTTCCATTTCTGGCCGGCAAGCGTTATGACTTTTCCGGGCTGTATCGCGGCGACTGGTGGCACCGCACGGCAAAAATGGTCATTGCCAGCAAGGTTTCGGAAAGATTAGTGGAATATCTTGAACTGGGCGGGCGGGTGCTTCTTATTTCCCGCGGCGATCTGCCGGAAGTGTATGGCGCCTATTTCCGCACCCCGCCGTATAATTCAGGCAAAATCGGCAATTCCGGGACGCTCATCAGACCACACCCGGCCATGGCAAATTTCCCGCACAAAGGTTTCTTGGATCTGCAGGGATACAATCTGTGCAAAGGCGGCCAATGGGGCGTCAATCTCCTGGACCTGGATGCCTGGCCGGTTTGCATTGACCCTATTATCCGTTCCATTCCGTCCTATAAACAATTTAAAAACCAAGGCTATCTCGCGGAGGTCGGCGTCGGCACAGGCAGGTTATTGATGACCACCCTGAACTTTGAAGAAACTCTGGGCGTTCAGCCGGAAGCCGAATTTCTCATGCGGGAGCTTATCCGCTATTGTCTTTCGCCGGCCTTCAAGCCAAAACAGAGGATAAGCATTGAGCAGTTCAAAAAGCTCTGGATGCAGCAGCGGGAGTAAGCCAAATACACCCACCCCGTCCGCCTGCGGCGGACACCCCTCCGGTGGAGGGGAACTTATGAAGGTATAAGAGGTTCTGATCCCCTCCTTGGAGGGGCGCCCTGCCTGCAACGCTGTGCGTAGCACTGCGGGCAGGCCAACGGGCGGGGTGGGTTGGATTGTCTCTGTTACCGTCCAAGATTAAACATTTTGTCTTACACCAGCCTTACCGGAATCAAGCAAAATGGCTTTACGAAAAGACGGGGATAGGATATTTTACTGGTTTATCGGTTGATTTGCCCTGTCGCATAAAGGAACATTATGCTTGATCAATCAGGATTCATTCCGGACATTAACCGCCTGCTCGCGGCGCTGGACGGCGCCGAGCCGGACCGCGTGCCCAATTTTGAAATCTTTGTGGCCGCCAATATCCGTTCGGCCCTGCTGGGATACCAGTGCCCGGAGGGGGTCGCGGGCGAAATTGCATTCCGCCCGAAATTCGGATATGACTATTTATATGTTGTTGCGCCCCATAAAACGCCGCCGGTCTATTCGCGCAAAGACCTGCGGGCCAAATCGCCGGAGGGAAAAGAGCGCGGCTGGGCTGACGTTCATGCCGCGATGATCACGGATTGGGATTCTTTCCGGGCTTACGATTATCCCGCTCCCGGAAATCTGGATATGTCGGAAGTGCGCGCGGCTGTGGCCGCCGCCAAAAAAATTACCGGCCAGGCCGGCGTCGGCGCCCTTATGCCGGTGGCGCCGTTCACGGAAACCTATCTGCTTTTCGGCTTTGAGGAATTTTGCCTCAAACTGCATGACGATCCGGAACTGGTAAAAGCCGTGGCGGACCGGATCGGATCGGTCGGCCTGGAAGGCATGCAGCAGCTCTGCCGCGAAAAGATTGATTTTGTCGCTCTGGGAGACGATATGGCTTATACCGAGGGCACGATGATTGCTCCGGAGTTGATGCGGCAATTCTTTTTTCCCTGGTATCGCCGGTTTATTCAGACCGCCCGGGACGCCGGCAAAAGGGTTGTGTTCCATTCCGACGGCAAGGTGGAACCGCTGATCCCCGATTTTATCGCCGCCGGCCTGAACGCTTTGCATCCCATTGAACCCAAGGCCATGGACATTGTCCGGCTGAAAAAAACGTATGGAAAACAACTTGCCTTTTTCGGAAATATAGACGTTGATTTGCTCGCGCGCGGCGCGGCCAGCGCGGTGGAAGCTCGGGCGCGCGAACTGATCGCCGCCATGGCGCCGGGCGGAGGCTATGCCTTGGGATCTTCCAATGCCGTCGCGGATTATGTTCAGCCGGAAAATTACAAGGCCATGCTGAAAGCGAGTTGGCAATATGGCGCCTATCACCATTGAAAATATAAAATAAGGAGGACATACAAAATGCGTAAAAAACCAAACATATTATTTCTGATGTGCGACCAGATGCAGGCGGACGTGATCAGACCGGGCAACCAGAGCCGAACGCCGAACTTTGATTACCTCGCTTCAATGGGCATGAGGTTTGACCGGGCTTATACTCCCAATGCAATCTGTTCTCCCGCCCGGGCAAGCCTGATGACCGGGCTTCTGCCCCATAACCACGGTGTATTGTGCGTTATCCATAATGTAGATGCCGACCAGGCCTGCCTGAGAGCGGATAAACCCCATTGGGCCCAGCGTTTGACTGAGGCCGGATACCTGACCGGATATTTCGGCAAATGGCACGTTGAGCGAAGCCTTGACCTGAAAAAATTCGGATGGCAGAGGCTGGAGAAGCCGCGTAAAAATATTAAAAACCACGCTATAACATATTCACTGACCAAATATCATGAAAATCCGCCGGGTTACCCCAAGGCCTTGTTTTACGGCGTTACCGATGCCGGCCCTGAAAACCGGGGCATGGGCGTTACCACCGATGCGGCCCTTAAATTCCTGGATGAAGCGGCAAAGAAAACAGCTCCCTGGTGCTGTTTCGCCAGCATCAACGAGCCGCATGATCCGTTTATCTGCAGTCGGAAGACGTTTGCAACCTATGATGTGGACCGGATCAAACTTCCGGCCAACGTCCATGACACGCTTGCAGGACGCCCCAATATTTACAAAAAGGCGGCGAAAACATTCAAAAACATTACCGACCGGGAACACCGGGAAGCCCGGGCATGCTATTACGCCTCGGTAACCGAAATTGATACGCAATATGGGCGCCTGATCAATAAAGTGCGGGCCATGGGCCAGTTGGATAATACGATTATTGTGCTTACCGCCGATCATGGCGAATTGCTTGGCGCCCACAGGCTTTACTGCAAAAACATTTCGGCTTCGGAGGAAATCTATAACATTCCGCTCATCATGGCTGGCCCGGGCATTGAAAAGGGCGTGGTGACCCAAGCCCGCGTTGGCCTGCATGACCTGGCGCAGACCATTCTTGATTTGGCGGGATGCGATCCGATTGATGTTCCCGATTCCCGGTCCTTTGCTTCCGTATGCCGGGTTCATCAAGCCCATGAACGGAAATTCCGCAAGGGGTTTGCCGAGTATTTTGGAGGACGGATTCTGCTGACCCAGAGGGTTGTCTGGGACGGCCCGTGGAAGTTTGTGTTCAACGGATTTGATTTTGATGAATTATACAACCTGGCTAAGGATCCGCTGGAAATGCACAACCTGATTGACGATCCGAAGCATAAAAACATTCTCAAAAAGCTGTGCGCCTATATGTGGAGCGTTATCAAGGATACAAATGACCATTGCCTGCACAAGTCCAGTTACCCGATTTTGCGAGTTGCCCCTTATGGGCCGCTGATTATGCAGAAAAAGACCTGAGGTCAGGTTTTAACCGGAGAAAACATCATGCTTTGGTTTACTAAAGCTAAACGTCTGGGACAACTTTTTATTGATTTTCAGCGCCGGCGCGCCGAGGTGCGCGGTAAGCCATTCCGGATATGGATAGAAACGGCCAGTTGCTGCAACCTGCGCTGTGTGATGTGCCCCAACAAAGAGCTGGCGGCCTCCCAGAAAGGGCTGATGACCTTTGACCTGTTCCGGAAAATTATTGATGAATGCCGCTCTTTCGCCAGCGACGTCTATCTGCACCATCGCGGCGAGCCCCTGCTCAACCCGGCCCTGTTTGACATGATCGCCTACGCGGGCCGCGCGGGCTTGAAAACCCGCTTTCATACTAACGGCGCTTTGCTGGCCGAGGACAAGGCGCGGCGCCTGCTTCAGGCCGGTCCGCATCTGGTCTCATTTTCATTTGACGGATTTACCAAGGAAATTTATGAAAAGATACGCGTTGGCGCCGTGTTTGAAACAACGCTCGCCAACATCATCCGCCTGGCGGAAATGAAGAAAAAACAGGAGTTGCAAAAGCCCTATATTGTCATTGAAAAAATCCGCTTCAAAAACCCGCCGGCGGCGTCCGACCAGCGGCAAATCGCTGAGACCGAACAAAGACTGCGCGCCGCGGGCATTGATGAAATTATTGAAAAGGAGGAATATGTCTGGGCCGAAAAAAATGCGCCCGAGGCCATGGCGCCGCGGGCCGGCGCGGTCTGCACGTTCCCCTGGTATGCGGTTGTGATCTGCGCCGACGGAACAGTCACGCCCTGTCCGCAGGATTTTCACGCGCACATGCAGCTCGGCAATGTCAATCAGGCAACCCTGCTGGAAATCTGGAACGGAACCGCCTATCAGAACCTGCGGCGGCAAATGGCCGCCGATTTACAGGCGCTTGTTTTATGCCGCAAATGCGACCGCCTCTGCCGGAAAACAATCGGCGGCATACCCGTGCAATACATGACCACCTTTCTGATTGACCATCTGGCGGGCTACGGCCGCTTGCGCCGCATGCTGGGTACGCAGGAACGAAACTGATCATGAATATTCTTTTGCTCGCGCCGCATCCCTTTTATCAGGAACGGGGCACGCCCATCGCGGTGGACTTGCTCCTGCGGGTTCTTTCCGCCAGGGGCGATACGGTGGATGTGGTCACCTTCCATGAAGGCACGGACAAAACCTACCCCAATGTCACCATGCACCGCATCCCAGCCCTGCCCTGGGTCCGCAATATTCCACCCGGGTTTTCGTGGAAAAAATTGGTTGGCGATTTCTTTTTGACGTTCAAAGCGCTGCGACTCGCGCGCCGGAAAAAATACCAGCTTGTGCACGCGGTGGAGGAGGCGGTCTTTATCGCCATGATGATCCGCCTGATTTTTCGGATACCTTACGTCTTTGACATGGATTCCTCCCTGCCCATGCAAATGATTGAAAAAATGCCGGTTTTATCAGCCGCGGCCCCGGTCCTGAAAGTCTTTGAAACACGGGCCGCGCGGAAATCGTTCGCGGTGGTGGCGGTCTGCGAAGCGCTGGCGGACATCGCCCGGACCGCCGGTGCCAGGCGGGTCTTTGTCTTGCAGGATATTTCCCTGCTGTCCTCAGACGCCGTTCCCCCCGCCAGGGAGCCGGAGCAGCTGGATGTTGAACACCCATGCCTGATGTATATCGGCAACCTGGAACAATATCAGGGAATTGACCTTTTGCTGGAAAGTTTTGCCGTCCTGTTGAAAACAAGCCCGCAGGCATGTCTGGCAATCATCGGCGGCAATGCCAAAACTATCGCGCAATACAGGCAAAAAAGCGCGGCGCTTGGCATTGCGCCGCAAGTGCGCTTCTTTGGTCCGCGGCCGCTGACGAATATGGCGCAATTGTTTGGCCAGGCCGACGTGCTGGTGTCGCCGCGCATCAAGGGCATCAATACGCCCATGAAAATTTATTCCTATCTGCAATCGGGCAAGCCGATTCTGGCCACGGATTTGCCGACCCATACGCAGGCGCTGGATTCATCAACGGCTCTGCTCGCGGCCCCTGATCCCGAGGCCTTTGCAAACGCCATGCAAAAACTCATCCAAAACCCCGGGTTAGGCCGCCAATTAGCCGAGCGCGCCGCGATACTGGCGGAAGAAAAATACAGCTTTAAGGCTTATGCAACCGCAGCGGAAAACATCTACTGCCAGCTGGAAGCCGCGCTCGCTGAATCCTCGCAATAAAACAGCCCGGATCAGCCTATGCGCAGGGGCATCAGCACATACATGAAAGGAATGTTGCTTTTGATCACGGCCGGGCTGAGTTCATCCGTGAATTCAATGGCAATATCGTCGCTGTTGAGGGATTTCAGCGGATCAATCAGGTAATTCGGATTAAAGGTCATGGCCATTGCTTTGCCAGAATATTTTACCGGCAGTTGTTCGCTGGCCTCGCCGACATCCGCATTGGAAGCCGCAACCTGCAGCTGATTTTTGGAAAGCATGATTTTTATGGAGGGATTGCGCTCGTTGGAGATGATGGCGGTCCGGCGCAGGGCGCCCAGGAGGGATTCGCGCTCTACGCTTATTCTTTCCTCACATTGGCTTGGTATTACCTGTTGATAATTTGGATAGACCCCCTCAATCAGTTTGGAAATAATGGTGCAACCTTCCATCTCAAAGGAAACCATGTTCGGCGTCAGGGAAATTTTGACGCCGCCCTCATCTTTGAGGATTTTAATCAATTCATTGATGGTTTTGGCTGGAATAACAAAATCTATTTTTTGATCATCCGGCAGTTCAATCTCTTTTTCAACTAGCGCCAGTCTGCGGCCGTCCGTGGCCACCACCACCAGTTTCTGATTTTTGATGCTCATAAACACGCCGTTAAGTATTAAGCGGCTTTCATCATTGGAAACGGCATAATTTGTCTTTTGAAACGCGTCCTTCAACAGCGCCTGGTCTATGGTAAACGAACGCGCTGTCTGCAGGGGCGGCAAGGCCGGAAATTCATCCGCCGATATTCCAAGCAGTTTATAAGAAGACTGGCCGCATTGGATGATCGCCCTGTTTTTATCCTCAATATGAAATTCAACGCTGTCCTGCGGCAGTTCGCGGATAATGCTGAAAAGCATCCTGGCGTTAAAACTGCATGAACCGGTTTTAGTCACCGCGGCCTGCAGGGGGCATTTTATGCTGATGGATAAATCCGTGGCAAAAAGGTTTATTTTTTCCTTTTCGGCCGTGATCAGCACATTATATAAGATCGGCAGGGTGGTGTGTGAAACCACGATTGACTGAATCAACTGCAAGCCCCGGATAAATTCTTCTTTTTGAATTGTAAATTTCATTTTCTTTCCTTTCTTATATTATTATATATATTATATTTAAATATTAATATTAGTAGTATGTATGTTAATAGCGAAGATAAGTAGTTAAAAATTTTATTATCAAGCGGTTGTAAAAATATTTTTTTTTATAAATGATAGGATAAATTGTCTGTAAGATGTTAGGTTGATGTTAATAAATATCTTTAATAAATATGCTGCAATAAAACATGACGGATATCACAAGGTAATTTATGGCTTTTCATCAGTCTTGTTAACATTTTGCGACAGGCATTTTGATAATTTTGAGATTGTTTGTTTAAGCTGTTTGTCGCGCGCGGCCTGTTTTTCAATTTTGCGGCAGGCATGCAGAACCGTGGCGTGCGTCTTGCTGAAAGCCGTGCCTATTTCCGGGAACGAGGAATTGGTGAGCTTGCGGCAGAGATACATGGCAATCTGCCTGGGCATGGCCACATTTTGATTCCGGTGCGCGCTGGTCATGTCCGCCAGCCTTATGTCAAAAAAGTCCGCCGTATTCTTCTGGATCATTGAAATGCTGACCGGGTCATTGGCCTCCTGTTCAATACTGTCCTGCAAAAGCTGTTCGGCCAGGGCAATGTCAATCCGCTTGTTATATAAAGAGGCGTAGGAAACCAGGCGGATTAAGGCGCCTTCCAGGCGGCGGATATTTGACTTGATGCTGGAGGCGATAAAATTGAGAATATCCTCGTCCAGCGCGACGTTCATGGATTGCTGTTTACAGCGGAGAATCGCCACCCTGGTTTCAAAATCCGGCTGGGTCAGCTCGGTGACCAGCCCCCATTCAAATCTGGAAACAAGTCTTTGCTCCAAGCCCGATATTTCGCCAGCCGGCCGGTCGCTGGTCATGACAATCTGTTTGTGCGCGTCGTAGAGGACATTGAAGGTATGAAAAAATTCTTCCTGCAAAGCGCCGGTTTTGGACAGAAAGTGAATGTCGTCAATCAGCAAAAGATCCGTTCCCCGGTATTTGTCGCGGAATTGCTTGATGCGGTTGGTGCGCAGGGCATCAATGTAGTCATTCATCAGCGTCTCGCAGGAAAGATAGCTGGTGCGCATTTTTGATTTCTCAAGCACATAGTGCCCGATCGCCTGCATTAAATGGGTTTTCCCCAGGCCGACCCCGCCATAAATAAAAAGCGGATTGTAGGCCTTGCCCGGCGATTGGGCCACCGCCAGGGACGAGGCATGCGCAAAACTGTTGGAGGAGCCGACAATGAACGAGGCAAAGCTGTATTTGGGGTTCAGGAAATTTTCACTGGCGTTCGTTTTGGCCTGTCTTTTATGATTGACCGGGCCGGGATTCCGCTCCGCTGCGGCGGGAATGATTGCAGTTGACGGCGCCGCGGCCTGATCAGGGGTTACCTCAAAGACCACTTTCATCTCCTGATCGCAGATCGCGTTGACCGTCTCTTTGATCAAGGTCAGATAATTTTCTTCCAGCCAGGATTGATAAAAATTATTGCTGACATTGAGCAACAGGGTGTTTTCCGTAATCCTGTTGGGCGAAATGACCGCTATCCAGCGCGCAAAAACATCACTGCTGAGCCGCTGTTTCAGCAGTTGACTGACCTTGTGCCAGATAATTTCAGCTTTTGTTGTCAATGATCACCTCCGGAGGGGTAAGGAAATATACTAAACTCATTTTTCGCCCGTGCAATTTGTCATTCGTAGATATTAACAGGTTATTAACAGCCTGCCCGTCACCCTTTTTGTCGGTGCGACACCGAGAATAATCAGAGACCTGCCAGCGGACAAGCTAAATAGTTCCCGGAAAAGACAAATTCATTATATACAACTTATTGTGGCTGTTTAATCAAGAACACCATTCTAATGATTATTAAAGTATTTTTTAAAAATGAAAGCGCCGGGCATGCCTTGCGCCACAAAAAGAGCCATCATAATTCTTAAAGCGCATAAATGAAAAAATGAGTTTTTATGAACAAACCCGGTTTGCTCCTGATTTTATCGTCATTTGCCGCGGAAAGACGGCTGGGCGGGCATTATCAGCGTTTCAACGGCCGCGCTGTTCAATGGACACATACTTGCGTGTCTGTTCGCCCAGATATATCTGGCGCGGCCGGGCGATCTTGCAATTTTTATCATGCACCATTTCCCGCCATTGGGCGATCCAGCCGGGCACGCGGCCGATGGCGAACAGAACCGTGAACATGTTATAGGGAATGCCCACGGCCTTCAGAATCAACCCGGAATAAAAATCCACATTGGGATACAGATTGCGCTCAATGAAGTAATCATCCTTGAGGGCCAGTTCCTCCAGCTGCAGGGCTATGTCAAACAGCGGGTTGGACATGCCGGGCTTGTTAAGCAGTTTATGGCAGGCTTTTTTCAGGATGACGGCGCGCGGATCAAAATTTTTATAAACGCGGTGCCCGAACCCCATCAGACGTTCTTTCTGGTTCTTATTTTTGGCGCGCTCCACAAATTCCTTGGGGTTGGAGCCGCTGGCCAGAATCTGCTCCAGCATGAGAATCGCTTCCTGATTGGCTCCGCCGTGGCGCGGCCCCCAGAGGGCCGACATGCCCGCCGAAATGACCGAATAAATATTGGCCAGGCTGGAGCCCACAATGCGCACCGTGGAAGAAGAGCAATTCTGTTCGTGGTCGGCGTGCAGAATCAGGAAAAGCTCAACCGCTCGGACAATTTCCGGGTCCTGCTTGTAATCCTTGACCGGCGAGGAAAAAAGCATGTTGAGAAAATTTTCCACATAGCGCAGTTTGAAGGAGGGATAAACCACCGGCTCGCCAATGGACTTTTTATATGAAAAAGCGGCCAGGGTACGCACCTGCGAAATCAGATTGGCCATGAATTGTTCCTCCGCGTCCGGGTCAAGCACGTCCGGCACGGGATAAAAGGTGGCCAGCGAAGCCATCATCGTGGTCAGAATGCCCATGGGGTGGGCGTGGTGCGGGAAGGCCACAAAATAATGACGCATGTCCTCGTGGATGAGCGAGGATTCATTCAGGCGGTTGGAAAACAAGGCCAATTCCTGTTTGGTCGGCAGTTCGCCGTGGATCAACAGGTAGGCGGTTTCAACAAAAGTTGATTTTTCGGCCAAATCCTCAATCCGGTAACCGCGATGCAGCAGGATGCCCTTTTCGCCGTTAATATAGGTTATTTTGCTTTGACAGCTCCCCGTATTCCCGAGGCTGGCGTCCAGCGTGATCAGCCCGGTTTTTTGGCGGAGACTGGAAATATCAATGGCCTTTTCACCATGGGTGCCGGAAATAATCGGGAAGGAATATTCTTTCCCGTCCACAATCAGTTTGGCGGAGTTTTCCATGGCGTTTATAATTATCCGTTCAAATCAATTTAATACTGAAAAACATTTACATCACCCGCCGGAGCGTGTCCATCAAAAAAGACAATATTTTTTCTCCTTCGCCAGCCGGCCTGCCCGTGGCGCCTGCCCGGGCTTGGCCAAGGACTCGGTGCGGGCAAGGAATGCAGACGGGAAAAACCCTCCGAAGCCTTGGCGAAGGAGGGTCATTGTTTCAGGCTTCATCCTGGGCTGCAAGTTTGGGCTTTTCGGGGCACTTGCCTTCCAGCGCGTCGGCGACAATTTTCTTGGTGTCGCCCGGGAAATCGCTTTTCAAAATCCATTTCAGAAATTTGGCGTCATTTTGCGCCAGGTCGCGCAGTTTCCGGCCGGTATATTTAACGCCGAAGTTAATGACCAGTTCGCCGTTGACCCATTTCAGCTTTCCGGATTTATCCGCCCAGGCGGGATCGCGAGCGATATTACAGTAAGCATCCAGCCCTTCCATGGTCTGCGGCAGATCGCTGTATTTCTCCAACTGGGCCTCCAGCACCTTGAGGGTGGCCAGCGTGTCGGCCTCCGCGCCGTGGGCGCCCGCGTGTTTTTCGCCGCAATAAAACGCCAGGGCCGCGGTCAGATCGCGCGGCTCCTTCTTATGAAAGATGCGCTGGGCGTCCACCAGCCGGCAGTCATCCGGCGGAAACGCCAGGCCGGCCCGGGCAAATTCTTCGGTGAGCATGGGAACGTCAAAGCGCACAATGCCGAACCCGCCGAGGTCGCAGTCTTTGAGCAGTTCAAAAATTTGGCCGGCAATTTCCGCGAACGCCGGCGCCTGGGCAATATCGGCGTTGGCGATATGGTGAATGGCCTCTGCCTCGGCCGAAATGGGAATGCCGGGATTACAGCGGAACACGCGCGTCGGCCGGCTGCCATCCGGCATGAGCTTGACAATCGCCAGGTCAATGATCCGGTCCTGCCGCGGATTGGTGCCGGTGGATTCAATGTCAATCAAAGCGAGCGGACGTTTTAAGTTTGACAAAAACATGGCGATCAACAAACTAACAGGAAAGCGCTTACGAGGGAAGAACTAAAAAAGGTAAACTCAGTCATTTCTGACAAGAACGGCGGGACAAGGCTGTCCCGTCCTACCGCAAGGGATGATGAAAAATTGGTAGGGTCGCACAGTCTGTGCGGCCGCTGATACGATTGAAAGACCTGGCAGTTGCAAAAAAAGAAAGGAGCAGAAGATTTTTATGAAACCGACATTGGTTGTTATGGCGGCGGGTGTGGGCAGCCGCTATGGCGGCCTGAAACAGATTGACCCGGTCGGCCCGAATGGCGAAATTATCCTGGATTATTCGGTCTACGATGCGGCCAAAGCCGGATTCGGCAAGGTGGTTTTTATCATCCGCCGAGATATAGAAAAAGATTTTAAGACGATCATCGGTTCCCATTTCGCCGGCCGTGTCAAGGTGGAATATGTTTATCAGGAGCTGGCCGATTTGCCGGCCGGCTTCAGCGTGCCGGAGGGCCGCTCCAAGCCGTGGGGCACGGGCCATGCCGTCCGCGCCTGCCGGAATGCCGTTCGGGAGCCGTTCGCCGTGATCAATGCCGATGATTTATACGGCGCGGAATCCTACAAAATCCTGGCCGATTATTTAAGCAAGCTGGATCCGGCCAGCAATGGCTATGCCATGGTCGGGTTCCGGATCGCCAATACGCTTTCCGACCATGGCCATGTGACGCGCGGCATTTGCGAGGTTTCCCATGACCACATGCTGGCCAGCGTGGTGGAGCGGTTTAAGATAGAAAGGACTCCAAGCGGCGCGAGATTTCTGGATGAAAAGGATCAATGGATTGGGCTGACAGGCGATGAAATCGCCTCCATGAATATGTGGGGCTTTACGCCGACCTTGTTTGAATTTCTGGAGCAGAAATTCCCGCCTTTCCTGAAAAAGGCGGCCGGCAATCTCAAGGCGGAATTCCTCATGCCTTCCATTGCGGATGAATTGATCAAGGAAGGCCGGATCACCATGCGGGTCCTCAACACTCCCGCCAAATGGCTCGGCGTGACTTACAAGGAAGACAAACCGGAAGTGCAGAAGAATATCCGCGAGCTTGTCAGCCGGAAGGTTTATTCCTCCCCGCTTTGGTGAAATGAAGCATGTAGAATGCAGCATGAAGAAACAAAATCTTCCTTAATCCGCGGGCGCCGGATAAATTCTGCATTCTTCATTCTTAATTCTGCCTTTTCAGACGATTCCGCGCTCCACTTCTCCTTGACGGCGCAACTGCCGTTTCAAAATTTTGCCGGCGGCGTTCTTCGGCAGTTCGGGCAGGAAGATGATTTTGCGCGGGATTTCATGCCGGCCCAGATTATCGCGGCAGAACGCGCGGATCACATCGGCCTTCAGCTCCTTGCCCTCCGCCAGCGCCACGCAGGCCACCGGTATTTCACCGTGCATTTTATGCGGCTCGCCGACCACCGCGCATTCTTTCACTCCCGGCACGCGGCTGATCACTTCTTCAATCATGCGCGGGTAAATATTCATTCCGTTGACAATGATGATATCCTTGCGGCGGTCCAGAATGCTGAAGTAGCCCTCGTCATCCTCCGTGCCCAGGTCGCCGGTCCGGAACCATGCGCCGAAAAATGATTCTTTGGTTTCTTCCGGCAGGCGCCAGTAACCTTGCATGACGTTCGCTCCGCGAACGCAGATTTCGCCGATGGCGCCGTGCGGCAGTTCTTTCCCCTGTTCATCCATGATTTTCATCTCCACGCCCGGCACGGTTTTGCCGACCGTTCCCGCCTTGCGCTTGCCGCCGATGGGATTGACGCAAGTGACCGGCGAGCATTCCGTGGGCCCGTCGCCTTCATAAATGACTTTCCCGAACCGCTTTTCAAATTGTTCCATCACCGCCACCGGCAAAGCCGCCCCGCCCGATACGCAAAATTTAAGCGGAGAGAATTTTACGGTGAACTGGTCAGGCAGACGCAGGAGGGCGACATACATGCTGGGAACGCCCAGGAAAACCGTCACGCGCTCGCCTGCAATGGTCTCGGCGACCAGCGCCGGATCAAAACGCGGCAGGGGCACAACAGTTGCGCCATAAAGCAGGGGAGCCAGCATGCCGGCCGTTGCCGCAAAAGCATGAAACATCGGCAGCACTACCAGCATGCGTTCACTGCCTGGCGCAAGGTTCAAGGCTTCTTTGACACTGCGCGTGTTGGCGCTTAAATTGCCGTGCGTAAGCATCGCCCCTTTTGGCCGGCCGGTCGTGCCCGACGTGTAAAGAATTGCCGCCAGATCCTTGGTCGGGTCAAATTTAATTTCCGGCGCCGTTCCTGCCCTGGCAATTATATCGGGCCATAATAAATCGTCCGGCGCGGCCTTGCCTTGTCCGATATAGACCGTGGTTTTCAGGCTCTTGACCTGCGGTTTGATGGCTGACACATTGGCCGCAAATACCTCATGGTAAAATAAAGCTGAAATTTCAGCGTCATTGAAGATAAAGGCGATTTCCTTGGGGTTCAACAGCAGGTTGGCCGGCACGACCACCGCGCCGCATTTGATGATGCCGAGATAAGCCAGCACAAATGCATCCGAATTCGGACAGTAAAGTCCGACCCGGTCGCCTTTTTTGATGCCCCGAGCCGCCAGCGTTGCGGACAGGCGGTCGCTCAAGAGGTTGAGGGCGGCATAGTCCAGCGTTCGGCCGGCAAAGACAATCGCTTGGCCGCTGCCGTAATTTTGGGCCGTGGCGCGAAATCTATCCGGCAGAGATTCTGATTGCATCGTATGTTGCTCAAATGTAGGGGCCGCGCTGGCGCGCGCCCTGCTTGAAAAAACATAAAATTATTTCAGGGTTGTTTTGACTTCAGCAATACTGACACCAAGGACAAACCGGGTAATTTTATCCAGTTCCTGTTCCGGCCCCTGCAGATGAAAAGTGCGGTGAATATGCTCCATGGATTGCCCCGGCAGAAGGGCGGTGGCGGGCGAAGAGGTTTCCAGTTCATAAAAAGGCCCGAGCGGTTTTGCGCCCGGCTTGGGAGCGCCGTCATTATATGAGTTGACTACATCGCCGCGATAGGGTTCCTTCTGATTTTCCCACATTGAGTTGACGTAATCCATCGCGCCTTCGGGCTTGGTGTATTGCACCATGGTTAAAGCCTGGTTAGAGGCATCGTAACTGCCAAGGACAGATTTGGCGCGTCCGGGCGTCAGGCCGATTTTGCTGCGGTGCTGACCATCACCCTTGAAGAGCAGGGCTTGCTTGCCGATCACCAGGCGGTCGGCCGGCACCTTGCCGAAATACGCATCGTTCACAATCGGGCCCAGGTCGCGTTCGCTGCCACCCTTGTAGGGGATGACAATGGTGGTTGCAGGTGAGGGGGTGAACATGCCCAGAATCCAGATGGAAAGAAGACCGGTGGCTTTGTCCCAGCCGGTTTTGCCAGTGTTGGTAATGCGGTTGCTTGATTGATACGCAACCAGCTTGATATTGGCCGGAACCTCGGCGTTCAGGAATTTGGCGGCATCGCCAGTTTCAAAAATCGTTATTTCCCGGTCAACGCGCAGGGTAAATATTGCGCCCGAATAATTCTCCAGACAGATATCCTTTTTGAGTTTGACGCTTGTATTGGATTTGCTGACAAGCTCAAAGGATTCGGTATCTATCTGGGCCGGCGTGAACCAGTGTTCAAGGTCAAAGGGCGAGCCCTTTTTGAAAAAAATTGAATATTGGCCGCCTTCCGGTCCGAGCCAGAAACGATCTTCGCCGCCATAGACGTTAATGTGCTGTTCGGTTTTGCCCGAAGCAATCAGCGTGCGGTTGATCCAGCCGAAACTTAAACCTTCATCTCCGGCGGCGGTGCTGGTTAAAACCCTTCCCTGCAGTTTAGGCGATACCGCGACTTTGGCCTTGCCGGCGCCGGCTGTTAAAATAAAGGTATCGGTATGCTGTTGGAGGAAAGCAATATCCTCCCCGAATGTTCTGACTGGAGCCTTGGCTTTCATTGCGCGGCGTGTCTCCTTCCCGTGCGTTAAATTTTTTGGATAGCTTGCCATTTATCCACCCAATGTCAATCTTAATGCCGCCAATTTTTGAGTTCAAATAGACGAAGATAAACGTTATGCTCTGCTAAAAATTTAATATTACGGTGCAAGAATGAAATCAGAAAGAATCATCAAAGACAATTTGCAGGCCAGGACCATGCACCGCGCCGAGCTTGATCTGGCGCTTGAATGGGCGGCGGCCGAAGGGTGGAATCCGGGACTTAAGGACGCGGAATGTTTTTATGCGGCTGATCCGGAAGGTTTTTTTGTCGCCTTGTTCAACGGCCTGCCCATCGGCAGTATTTCTGCTGTCCGTCATGGAGCCGATTGCGGCTTCATCGGCTTGTTCATTGTTAAGCCGGAATACCGCGGTCAACGCGCAGGGCTTTATCCGGAATTGTTTGCCCTTCTACGCTCGGCGGCTCGTGATTCGCTTCGCAGAGTAGCACAAGCCTTGAGCTACGCAGGGCATCCTACGCTCTGCTGATCCATCGTATTCGTTAGTCTTTTCTATGGTGGGATAATGGCTTGCCATCCGTAGCTCAAGCCGGTTGCGGCGCAGAGCGTAGGATGGCGGAGGGAGAGGGATTTGAACCCCCGGTGCTCTTGCGAGCACACATGATTTCGAGTCATGCGCAATCAACCGGACTCTGCCATCCCTCCGGCGTTTATTATCAAGTAGTTATAAAAGAAATTATTTTCAGCACAACTTGACTGTTTGCATCGTGTTTGCTTCAATGTGGTTTGTCTGACTAAGAAAAAAGGAGCAAACCATGCGGCGAAACACTCAAGAAATCTGGCCAAGAATACGGAAACGGAAAACCAAAGTCAAGGGACATAACTATTCTTATCTTGCTTACCAGAAGCTTAATGGGCGCGCTACCCTTTTGGATGCGGTTGAAACCTTCCTGCAACATTTACCGCAAGATGGTGCAAAATGATCGAGGATTATGGACCAACAACCCATAGTTGATCAACACTCAGCGCCTGCGGATAAGATCGCCTTGTTCCACGCTCTCTTTCGCGGACGGGAGGACGTTTATCCCCGCCGTTTCGAGAGCCGAAAAACCGGCCGCTCAGGTTATAGCCCTGCCTGCGCCAACGAGTGGGCCAGAGACTTGTGCAATAAGCGCAATGTCCAATGCGCCGAATGTCCAAACCGCGGGTTTCTGCCTGTGACCGACGAAGTCGTCCGCTGCCATCTTTCAGGCCAGGACGCCGCCGGCCGTGAATTTGTTATGGGTGTCTATCCGATGCTGTTGGACGAAACCTGCTGTTTTCTGGTTGCCGATTTTGATAAACAACACTGGCGCGAGGATGTGACCGCCGTTTTGGAAACCTGCCGCCAATTGGGTCTCCCGGCCGCGGTGGAACGATCTCGTTCCGGCCATGGCGGCCACCTCTGGTTGTTCTTTCAGGAAGCCATTCCCACAGGATTGGCGAGAAATCTTGGGGCGCATATTTTGACCGAAACAATGGAACGTCGGCCGGATATCGGTTTGGATTCGTATGACCGTTTTTTTCCAAATCAGGATACGTTACCCAAAGGCGGCTTTGGGAATTTGATCGCCTTGCCTCTGCAAAAACGATCACGCGATTGCGGCAACAGCGTTTTCCTGGACGAGAATGCTGTCCCATATCCAGATCAATGGGCCTTCCTGTCGAGCATACGGAAAATCGGCCGACCTGATATCGAGCGAATCGTGCGTGCCGCCGAAAGCCGGGACCAGGTCGTGGGGGTCTATTTTGCCCTAAATGCGGATGATGACGAGGCGCCATGGACAATGCCGCCGTCACGCCGCAGGAAGCCCCCACCCATAACCGGTCCTTTGCCAAAAAGCTTGGAACTGACGTTGGGCAACGAGATCTACATCGCTAAAGATGACCTCTCGCCCGCGCTCCGCAATCGTCTGTTGCGGCTGGCGGCGTTCCAGAATCCGGAATTTTACAAGGCGCAAGCCATGCGCCTGCCAACCCGAGGCAAGCCGCGTGTCATTGCCTGCGCTGAGGATTATCCACAACACATCGGCTTGCCGCGAGGCTGTCTCGATGACGCGGTCAAGACCCTGGCCGAACTGGAAATCGAAGCTGTCGTTCATGACGAACGCTGCGTTGGCACGCCTTTGGCGGTATCGTTTCGCGGCGCGTTGCGTCCGGAACAGAAGCCGGCGGCTGAAGCTCTGGCGGCGCACGATACAGGAGTTTTAGCCGCTACTACGGCCTTCGGCAAGACCGTTATCGCCGCGTGGCTTATCGCGCAGCGCGGCGTCAATACCTTGATCGTCCTCTGCCGGCGGCAGTTGATGGAACAATGGATTGAACGCTTGTCGTCTTTTCTTGGTATTTCGCCTGATGCCATCGGCCGCATTGGCGGCGGGAAGAACAAGTCCACCGGATCGCTGGATGTGGCCCTGATGCAAAGCCTGGTTCGCAAGGGTATAGTGGATGATCGCGTCGGCGCGTATGGCCATCTGGTCGTGGACGAATGCCACCATATATCCGCCCCCAGTTTCGAACAGATAGCCCGGAGAGCCAAGGCGAAATACATCACGGGATTGTCTGCCACCGTAACTCGCAAGGACGGCCACCATCCGATTATCTTTATGCAATTAGGGCCGGTGCGTTACCGCGTGGACGCCAAACGCCAGGCAGCCACCCGGCCCTTCACGCATTCCGTGCTGGTTCGTCCAACCTCGTTTCGGCAGCCGGAAGTAACCCAGCCGGACGCGCGAGTGCAATTTCATGCGCTTTATGACGCGTTGATTGCCGATGAAAACCGTAATCGGCTGATCTGCGAGGACGTTCTGAGCGCTGTTCGGGAAGGACGTTCGCCGGTTGTGCTGACCGAACGAACCGATCATCTCCTGAAACTGACCAAACAGTTGGCACCCGCGATTCCGCACCTCATCGTTCTCCAGGGTAAGATGGGCAGGAAAAAATTGAAAGCGACACTCGCTCAATTGGCCGGGGTCCCGGAAAATGAAGGACGCGTCCTGCTGGCCACCGGACGTTACCTTGGCGAAGGATTTGACGACGCCCGGCTGGATACCTTGTTTCTGACGTTGCCTGTATCCTGGCGCGGAACGATCGCCCAATATGCGGGCCGATTACACCGGCTGCACGACCGCAAGCGGGAAGTGCGCGTGTATGATTATGCCGATCTCAACGTTCCGATGCTGGCGCGGATGTTTGACCGGCGTTGCCAGGGATATGAAGCGATTGGTTACTCCATCCTGCTGCCGGCCAGCGCCGTGCCGGGGTGGCCCGCTGAAGTGCCCCTGCCGATTGAACCGGAGTGGAAAAGAGATTACGCCGCCAGCGTTCAACGTTTGATTCGTGATGGTGTGGATGCACATCTCGGCAATCTGTTTGTGCATGCGACCCGCGCTTTTCAGCGCGACGCCGAAGGCGCGGATCGGGCGCGGAGCGCCACTGAGGCGTTCCTGTATCGTCGGCTTGAAACACTGCCCGCTACGCGGGGCAAGTTCCGTCTCAATACCGACTTGCCGATTCCTTTCGACGGATGCGGGCGAATGGAGGTGGATTTGCTTTTCGCGGAGAAGCGTATTGCGATAGAGCTTGATGGCCCACAACATCTCTCCGATCCCGAGGCCTATCGCCGCGACCGGCGCAAGGACGCTTTATTACAGGAAAACGGCTACTTTGTGCTACGGTTTCTGGCTGAGGATGTCGGTCGGCATCTTGATGCGGTCCTCGACGCCATCCTACGCGCGCTGGCGCATCAGACAGAGAGAACCAACCGGTAACACTGCGTTTGAAATATCTGGTTCCGTGGATCGAAACGCAAACAGGAAAAAATGCCGGTCATTTCAGAATTTCCCAATGGCCTGTTTTTCTGCCGCCAATACGTTTCAAGATGCCCTTGGCCTTTAACTTATCGGTGTGATAACGGATGCCGATTTCACTCAGGTTTAATTTTGCCGCCAGCTCTTTTTGGGTCACGCGCGAATTTTGTGCCACGGCTTCCATGATGGTCTTCTCTGCGGTAGATAATGTCTTATCGATAGTCTTACCGATAGTCTTATCGATAGTTTCTTTGGCGCTATTTTTCAGGAAAGACGGCCTGTCAAAACTGGCGATGAAAACTCCGGAGAGCTCTCGGAATTTTGCATTTGGTTCGGTCTTGAGAATAAGCGGCATCCCGCGTCCCCACGCCTCAACCATCCGGATGCGGCGGAAAAGATCGGCAATCAGCGGATTGCGGCGTCTTGACACATTCCCTTTGCGTATTTTGGCGATCGTCAATCCCCCGAACAAGCCGCCGGGACTTCGGATTTCCACGCGATCCTTGAAAACGGCAATCTGTACATAATCCGGGTCGCGGTAATCACGATGACAAAACGCGTTGATAATCGCCTCGCGCATGGCCTCAACGGAAATTTCCGGCACATCCTCGCGGTAAAGTCCTTTGACGCGCATGCCAATATGAATATTCTTGATGATGTATTTCTGCGCTTCTTCAATGAGTTCAAGAATGTCGCCGTCAAAATCGTGCCGGTCAATAATCGTGGCGCTGTTCGTTGCGGCGAACGTGGCGCAACGCAATTGCATCGGAGCTTTCCTGGCAAAAAACAGCGGGGCTGCATTCGCCAGTTTCCCGGCATGAATAAGTCCGAGTTTTTCCAGCGCATTGATCGGCGTATCCCAGACGAGTCCCGCGCGTGCGATAAACCGTTTGATTCTGGCCTTATCCAGGTCGCCCAATACCGTGGAAGATGCCTTGTTATCCCACCGAAGCCGTTCGGCGTTTTTTGAAAGAAAGAGGTTCTCCAGTTCCCGGGCGCTGAGTTGTCTATCCTCGTCGGCGACGCGCATATATGCCCGGCCATAGGCAAAGTAAGGAGACTCCTTCCCTGTAAAGACGACTTTGATGCACTCCTTGTCATCGCGGTGTTCCATGGTAACATGTGGAAATATCTTCGGTTCGATGTGTGCGCTAATCGCCTGCGAAACATCGCGAACAGTTTTTGCGCTGATATCCAGTCCGGCGGTAACGCCGTCGTTGCGAACGCCAAACCACAATTCACCGGAGCCATGTTTGTTCAGGATGGCCACAAGAGAGATTAGTCCTTCCTTGAGTTCGGAGAGGCTCTTCTTGAATTCTATGGTTTCGCATTCTTTCACGGTTGATTCTCCGCAATATCTTCACGATAAATCATGTCCAAAGAAAATATTGTCTAGTTTCTCAGCAAACAGTCAATGTCATTCCATTATATAATTTTCCTTCACAGAATAACTGAATGATGCGCTCGCCTATCGAAGAAATCAAGGCGAAAAATATCCCTAAAAATATCTCTTATTCTAAATTATGCCTTTTGCTGACAGATTATCTTTGGTTTACAGAAAACGGTCAGAACTAACTGGCAAAAAGTTTGCTTCTTTTTGCTTCCAAAAAGCGTGCGTTTTGTGCTTTTGTGTGCAGCTATGCGCAAAAGAGACATAGACGGAAGAAAATGATGTGCAGCTACTTGCAACGAAGCGCGTTGATGCGCAAAAATCGGCAGAGTGATTTCGAGTCATGCGCAATCAACCGGACTCTGCCATCCTTCCGGAAGTAATAATCAAAACACCGTAAAATTTACTCTTTTTCCTACGCCTTTCCTACCAATGTCATTCAAAACAAGTATTGCTGGAAGGTGCAAAAAATGAACAACGAAACATAGCCTAAGATAATGGAAAGAAATAAAGAAGTCAATTGCAGCGATGCTAAGCCAGTGATTCCCTTCCAATTCTCATAAGAAATCTCTTGTCCGTGAAAAATCCTTGTCCTCCGTAGCCAGGAGCACAGTGACGGCGAAGGAGGAAGCGCGCCGGACGTAGGTGGCTTGAAGGATTATTGTGTAAAAATTCAGTCAATCAATCTTGTTGAAATTTATCGAATGTAGGATATACTGAAGTCAGTAAATACAAGAATTAAGAATAAATGTTGGCATATTGACTATTTTCAAATCAAGCCGACGATAATTTACCATGAATTTACCATTATTAAATTTTCAAGAAAATAAAATGCCGTTGCATATCAGCGGCCATTTTGAGCAATCGGCTGATATTGTCTTGTTTCATGGCGACACGACGGACTTATTGAAAGAAATACCGGATGAAACAATGCAATTAGTTGTCACGTCTCCCCCATATAATATTGGGAAGGAATACGAAATAAGGACTACCATACAGAAATATTTAGATTCACAAAAAAACATCATTAAAGAAATAATCAGGGTTCTGTCTCCTAGCGGAAGCATTTGCTGGCAAGTTGGAAATTTTGTGCAGGATACGGAAGTTTATCCGCTGGATATATTTTATTATCAGATATTCAAAGATTTTGGATTGAAATTAAGAAACAGGATCATCTGGCATTTTGAGCACGGCTTACACTGCTCAAAACGTTTTTCAGGCAGGTATGAGACTATTTTGTGGTTTACAAAGTCTGATGATTATACTTTTAACCTGGATAATGTCAGAATACCGGCAAAATATCCGGGTAAAAGACATTTTAAGGGGCCGAATAAAGGCTTGCCTTCCGGAAATCCTCTCGGCAAAAATCCCTCTGATGTATGGAATAAGATTAAAGAGGAATGGGAGAGCGGATTTTGGGAAATTCCAAATGTTAAAGCAAACCATCCGGAAAAGACGGCACATCCGTGTCAGTTCCCTGTTGAACTGGTTGAAAGATGCATATTGGCATTATCAAATGAACAGGATTGGATTTTTGATCCTTTTTCCGGCGTAGGCTCAACGCTGATTGCGGCTTTAAAGAATAATAGAAAATCAGCCGGAAGTGAAAAGGAAGAAAGCTATATTAATATTACGCGCGAGAGAATAAATTCTTATGAAAACGGCAATCTGAAAATCAGGCCTATCGGCAAATCGGTTTACATACCGACCGGGAAAGAAAAAATATCACAAATACCGTCTGAATGGGTCAATGCCAACAAAGAGTTTCAATTACTTGAGACAAAGGGAAATATATGAAGATCGTCGGAGTATATTCGTTTAATGGAGCAAAAAAAGCATTTGCATCTTCTCCTGAATTGGAAGAAGTCAAAAAAATCATAAGCCTTGTTAACAGCAGTAAGCATAAAACAAAAATAAGCAAAGAAAAGACAATGCCCGGGAAAAAGCTTTATAAACCTGGTTCATTAAACAAGGCTTTTACGAAGTTGTTTACTAAAAGGGGATGGAATAAATACAAAGTGAACTGTGACTATCCGACACAATATTACCATCCTGATTATAAGCCTAAAGTCTTAAACAAAGGCGCGTTCAGGGAAATGGATTTTGTTAAAAATAAAATCGGCGTGGAAGTTCAATTTGGGAAATATGCGTTTATGGTTTATAATGTTTGCGCCAAAATGACTATTTTTCATAATTTAGGAATAATTAATAAAGGGATTGAAATAGTTCCGGTCAAAGAATTTGCCGATGAAATGTCCACCGGAGTTTCTTATTTTGAGCAGTTTGTTTGGGATTTGGAGCATCGCGGCAGTTCAAACATTGACATACCAGTATTGATCATTGGGATAGCGGATTAATAAACAACTGAATATGGAAGTGCCCTTCAGGATAAAATATTTTTATCAGGGTAAATTTCTCTGTCAATCAATGGTTCGCTATGAGGTAGACTATGGCACGAAGATCATACATTCATCCACACTTACTCTTGTGGAAGAACCTTTCTGAAGTTGAGCGTCTTCTGAAAATCCATACAAGAATTGCCGGCAAGGGTGTTGGCTACAAGTACAATGTTGCCGTTCTTAACAAAAGCGCAATAGTTCTCCTCGTCGCTTGCTGGGAATCATTTGTCGAAGACCTTGCAGAAATGGCGTTCTCCATTCTCCTCCGCCGAGCAAAGATTCACACGGCTTTCGCCACCAAGGTTCTTGTGGAAGCTTCAAGACCATTGCGTGACTCGAAAGATGAGCGAGAAGTCTGGCGACTTGCAGGCGACGGTTGGAGAGATGTTCTTAAACAACACAAGCAAGAACTCTTCGCCCGTTACATAGGAAAACTGAACACTCCCCGCGCTGATCAAATCGACGCTCTCTACGAAAATCTTCTGGGTATTGGATCACTCTCGTCTCGCTGGCACTGGTCCCACATGACTGCAGACCAAGCCAAGAACAAGCTTAGCGACCTGATAGAGATCAGGGGTAGTATTGCACACCGTGTCTCCACCAGTCGCAAGATGCTCAAGAAAGACGTACGCGATTTCACGGAATTCATCAACCGAATTTCTGTGCACACAAGCAATGCTGTCGGAAATCACGTCGCACAACAAACTGGCAAGGAGGCCTGGCCAGGGTTCTCTTACAGAAAAGAGAAATAATAGCGAACCAGTGGCTGGAGTTTACGTTTTTTCCGGGGTGGCAAAAACGAAACTCAGCCGTGACGTTAGTTTCCCAACTTGCAACCCTGTGATGAAAATAAGCGCATTTAAAATTACTCAGAATGAAGTCCGAGACTTTCTTTCACAATAAGATTTGACAGACTTACCCTTCAGGATAAACTATTTCATAGGCAAAAGCGCAATCGCCTTTGCCGTTTGAGTTTGTCGTATTAATACTGTTGGCATATGGTACCGGAATGTGGATCAAAGAACTTACACTCAAAAACATTAGGTCATTCCCGGAAACGACTTTCCACTTCTCGCGAGGGATCAACATCCTTGTAGGGCCAAACAACGCAGGGAAAAGCACGGTTCTCCTTCCCCTCTTGTCTCTCCAAGATGGTCTTCCTCAACTCATGAGAGGTGACGTGCGGCTTGGCGCACCCGAGGGCAGGGTCGATGTGTCAATTGCCGACGTCGAAGAGCGGTATCTCAGGAAGAAATGGGAAAACCTCTGGTTTGAGTCGGAGAAGGGCCACAATGAGTTTCTCTTTCGGGGAAAAGTGAACAGCAACAGCCAAAAGGAGGGCGTACAGCGGATTCCCAACCGGGAGCCACACAATTTCATCTATCCCTTTGTTTCCAAGCGCAAGGTTACTATACTGAGTGAGCAAGTCACGGATGGTACCGTTGAAGCGGTGCCGCCAACATTCGAAAACCTCAACGCCAAGATCGACCGCCTATCAAATCCAGAGTTTCTGCCAGCGCACACACTGTACATGAGAGCCTGCGACGAAATACTTGGGTTCCGTGTCACGACTGCCCATACCGGAGGCGGAAAACGCGCAGTTTACACGGTGCGCAATATGATTAACATTCCCCTCCTCGCGATGGGTGAAGGAGTGATGAACATCCTTGGTCTCGTCGTACACCTTGCCATGGCCGAGGATCGGCTCTTCCTGATCGAGGAACCTGAAAACGATGTGCATCCACGAGCTCTTAAGGCGTTGCTGGATCTCGTTGCTGAGAAGGCCCAAAACAACCAATTCATCATCACCACGCATTCGAATATTGTTCTCAAGAAGCTTGGTTCTATCCCGAGTGCAAAGGTGCTAAGCTTCGGTTTCTCGTTCTCGGATCGGCTGCCCACATCTACGGTGTCCGAAGTGCCTGAAGAACACGCTGCACGGCGGGCAATATTGAATGACCTTGGTTACGAGCTCTACGACATAGACATGTGGGAAGCTTGGCTCATCCTTGAGGAATCATCGGCGGAGAAAATCGTGCGAGAGTACCTGATTCCTTGGTTTGTACCATCGCTTCAATCTCGTCTGCGAACGTATTCTGCACACTCGGTATCAGAGATCTCGTCGAAGTTCAGAGATTTCAACAACCTGTTCGTGTTTCTTTATCTTGAACCTGTCTATCGCAACCGTGCTTGGGTATTGGTCGATGGCGGGGAAACGGAAAAGAGCGTCATTTGCAAACTCAAGGAACAATATAAGGGCTCAGGATGGAGTGATGACAGATTTCGGCAACTGCAGCACCATGACTTTGAGGAGTATTACCCGGATCGTTTTGCTGGTGCCGCCAGAGAAGTCATAAAGCTCTCAGACAAGAGCGCTCGCCGTGAGGCAAAGAAGAAGTTGCTTCAAGAGGTTGAGACGTGGATTGCAGGCAATCACAACGACGCCAAAAAGGCGTTCGCCAAATCAGCGGCAGAAATTGTCTGTATCCTGACGGAGATACAGACAGCATTGGAACAGAAGTAGTCAAAGAATTTTTCCTACACTTTTCCTACAAAAAAACCAGCGATTATGTGCTTGATGGTGCTTATTGGTGCAAGAGTGAGTCAAACGGAATAAATTGGCTTGCAACATGTTGCAACGAAGCGCGTTGATGTGCAAAAATCGGCAGAGTGATTTCGAGTCATGCGCAATCAACCGGACTCTGCCATCCCTCCGAAGTTAAAACTAAGATAAAAATATCCATTCTTTTGGCGCTCTGCAATGGAAAATTACAAACCTGCGGGGAATGCGGCAATGGCGTTGGCGGTATCTACAGGGGGAAGACAGATAAATCCTTGCCCTTGCGTGGAATTACACCGCAACCGGGGTCAAACTAAAGACGCGCGCGGAACGTGACGCAGATTTGACATCACGGCGACGGAGCGCATCGCGCACGTCATCAAGTTTGTATGCGTCTTCAAGAGAAATGTAAGGCGACCAGCCGGTGTTGTCCTCAATCAGATAAACATCAACCTCGGCCGCATAATTTCCCTCATGCACCAGTTTTGTATGATGTCTAGTTGTCATTGTTTCCTTCTCCTTAAATCGTCTGACCATAACGTTGGGTCAGGCCGGTATGCTGTCACAAGAACCGCCGGACTCAATTTGCCTTTAGGTATACCCCAAACTACGTGAACTGGCAAACCATTTCGATCTTTCTGCATGACAAGCACGCACGGTCCTTTTGGAAAGTTAGGATAATCCTCAAGCAATTCGGCTTTTCTAATGCCATTCACAATGTCTCTCGTAAATATTCCTTCCTCCGCCATTTCATCATAGCCATGTTCGGAAAATCGCACCTCTCCGCCTTCAACCAGCTCAATGATTTGTCTCAGCGTATGGCTCATATTTAATCAACTACATTGTAAAACATCTAATATATGTTTCAACACTTTTCAATAAAAAATTGAGAACCACTTTATTTCACAATATAATTTGACAGGATTGCCCTTCGGGATAATCTAATCAGGACTTGATAAAATTCTCGTAAAGTGCTATCTCATTACCATGAATATTGAAGACATCAGGAAAATTGCAGTACCGGCGTGCCGGGAGTTTAACGTCAGCCGGCTTGATGCGTTTGGATCCGCCGCGCGGGGATCCTCAACGTCTTCCAGCGACGTTGACTTACTCGTCGAGTTTCGGGAACCAGCCCGAAGTCCCGCAAAACGGTTTTTTGGTCTTCTCCATAAATTAGAGGATTCTTTGGGCTGTGAGGTCGATCTTCTCACGTCAAAAAGTCTCCGCAACCCTTATTTTAAAGCGCGTGTTCTGAAAGAAAGGATTTCCGTTTATGAAGGATGAAATCCTTGCCCATCTTCATGACATTGCCCAATCAGGCCGCGCTGTTAAAGAATTTTTATCAAAGCGCACTTTCGGGGAGTATTCTTCCAATGAGCTTCTCCGTAGCGCAGTGGAGCGAAAGTTCGAGGTTATAGGAGAAGCTCTCAACAGGATCGGACGTGACGAACCAGAACTCTTATCCCAAATTCGTAATTACCGGGACATCGTTTCATTTCGCAACATCCTTATCCACGGCTACGATGCCATTGACGACCGCATTGTCTGGAATATCATAGAAGACGATCTTGATAGCTTAATCGAGGACGTGGAAAAACTTTTGAAGTTGTCCAACTGAAGCTGAGAAACTTTTTTCCTACACTTTTCCTGTAAAAAAACAGGCGATTATGTGCTTGAAGGTGCATGATTGCTTGCATCTCCCCGACATTCTGCTATACACAAGCGCCGCTTCATTGACCGAGATAATCATCCGGATCATGCATACAGACAAGATCAGAAATATTGCGATTATTGCGCACGTGGACCATGGCAAGACGACGCTCGTGGACCAGCTTCTGCGTCAGAGCGGATCGTTCCGCGACAACGAGGTGCTTACCGAACGGCTGATGGACAACTCGGATATTGAACGCGAGCGGGGTATCACCATCAGCTCCAAGAACGGCGCCTTCCGCTACGCGGACCATACCATCAATATCATTGATACGCCCGGCCACGCCGATTTCGGCGGTGAAGTGGAACGGGTCCTGCAAATGGCCGATGGCGCCCTGCTGCTGGTGGATGCCCAGGAAGGGCCCATGCCCCAGACCTATTTTGTGCTCAAGAAAGCCCTGGCGCGTCATTTGCCGATTGTCCTGGTCGTCAATAAGATTGATAAACCGGCGGTCCGTGCCCGCTGGGTGGTGGACCAGGTCTTTGACCTCCTGGTCACACTGGGCGCGTCCGACAGGATTCTTGATTTTCATGTGGTCTATGCCTCAGCCCGCGATGGCCATGCCAGCCTGGACCCGGCGCAGTTCGGCGCGGACATGCGGCCCCTGTTTGATGCCATCCTGAAGTATATCCCGTCCCCCAAGGGCTCGCCCGATGCTCACCTTCAACTCCAGGTGGCCAGTATTGATCACTCCTCGTTCCTCGGTCGCCTGGGGATCGGCAAGATCACGGCGGGACGTTTACTTCCGAATATGTCGGTGACGCTGGCAACAACCGGCGGCAAGTATGAACTCGCCCGGATTACCAAGATATATCGCTATGAACGCAACCGGAAGGTGGAAACCGACGCCGCAGAGGCGGGGGATGTCGTGGCTGTCGCGGGATTTGAAAGCGTGATGGTCGGCGATACCTACACCGATCCGGAACATCCCTGCCCCCTGCCGCCCCTGCCGGTGGATCCGCCCACGGTGAGCATGAATTTTATTCCCAATAACTCTCCGTTTGCCGGCCGGGAAGGAACTTTTTCAACCAGCATTCACCTGGCCGAACGCCTCCGGCGCGAAGCGCTCTGTGATGTAGCCCTGCAAGTGGAGGAACTGCCTGCCCGCAATGCTACGCATAGCGTTGCAGGCGGGCCCGAAGGCAACGGCTTCAAAGTCTCCGGCCGCGGCGAACTGCATATTTCCATCAAGGTGGAGCAGATGCGGCGCGAGGGATTTGAGTTCCAGGTTTCCAGTCCGCATGTCATCACGAAAGAAGAAGGCGGTGAAATCCTGGAACCTTACGAAGATGTAACCATAGACGTGCCCGAAATTTATACGGGCGCCGTTATTGAAAAGCTGGGCGGCCGCAAGGGCAAGATGCAGGAAATGATCCGGAACGCGGACATGGTGCGCCTGCGCTACAAGATTCCGACCCGCGGCCTGTTCGGGTTCAAGGGCGAATTAATGTCTGACACCAAAGGCATGGGTGTGCTGAATTATATCTTCGCCGGTTACGGACCCCATGTCGGCGAAATGCGCAACCGGCGGAACGGGGTGTTGATCAGCATGCAGGACTGCACCACCGTGGCATTTGCCCTGTTCAATTTGCAGGATCGCGGCCGGCTCTTCATGGGCCCCGGTGAAAAGATTTACCGGGGTCAGATTATCGGGGAACATGCCCGCGCCAACGACCTGGTGGTCAATCCGGCCAAGGGCAAAAAGCTCACTAATATGCGCACCGTCCTTTCCGATGAGAACGTAATCCTCACGCCGCCGACGTTGATGAGCCTGGAGGCCTGCATTGCATATATCAACGATGATGAATTGGTTGAAGTCACGCCGAAAAGTGTCCGCCTCCGCAAACGGGATTTCAGGCCGTGACGCAATCAAGGCGGATAGGTTGACAATTTGGCCGGCAGATATTGCCGGCCGGCGTTCTCAGGGGAAGGCCATACCGCGCTGGCGCAGTCGGAATCTCATCAGCAGATACCAGAAGATGATAATGAGACTGCGCAGGATGACAAAAGCTATCGCCACGGCCAAAATGTGCGCGCCGGGATAACTCAGATGGGCGACGAGAATTATCACCGCAAAATTACCCATGGAGGCTGTCAGGGCAAGACTGATCCTATCCTGGCGTTCCCCGCCGCCCGCGTAATACCCGAAACAGAGTGTTAAAGATACAACGAGCAATATTGCCGCAACTGCCAGCGCGGTGAAATGAAGTAAGCCTTCAAAACCGAGAATCAAGGCAAAAATTCCCACCGTAACGATGGCCACTTTGAAGATTATTTCCGCCATCTTTTGCAGAACATTCGTGGCGGCCGGCATAAAACTGCGTAGAATTATTCCGGCCGCAATGGGCAAAATAGTTATCGGGGCGATGGTTGCGAAAAGACCGGCCGGTGTCACCGCCAGATGCAGCGGAAACCAGCGGCTGAAAAGCCCCATCCAGAACGGCACCATAAAGGGCATGGTCAGACAAAGCAGGGTCATGGTTGCGGCCGCCAGTTTGATATTGCCTTTTTTGGCTTTGGCCTCCAAAACCACAAAAGAATCGCCCGGCGCGGACGCCGCCACCAGCATGATCGCGGCGATGAGCAGGGGCACATGGAATAATTTTACGATCCCCGCGGTTGTGAGGGGCACGATGATGCTGGCAACGACAAAAGCTTTTATAAAAAGCGCCGGCTTCCTGAATTCATCGGCAAATTCCCGGAAATTGATATTAGCGCTGATGGCAAATACCGCCGCCGGAAACACGAGATGGGCAAGCATATCCAGCGTCTTTTGCAGAATGTCTTTTAGAAGATGGATGTCCAAGCTTTACCTGTTCACTTTTTTGGATGCATCCTCAGCCGGCATTACCCTTCCTCGCTGCCCAGGCGCACCAGCACATTGAAGTCCTCAATCGTCGTCGTGTCGCCGGTGATCTCAGTGCCCGCCGCCACCTGCTTGAGCAAACGGCGCATGATTTTGCCGGAGCGCGTCTTGGGGAGCGCCTCGGCAAAACGGATTTCATCCGGCTTGGCGACGGCGCCGACCTCGTTGCCCACGTGCAGGCGCAATGCGTCGCGCAGGTCCGGCGCGGGTTTCAATCCGTTCTTCAGGGTAACAAACGCCACCAGGGCAAAGCCCTTGATATCGTCGGCCCGCCCGACCACGGCGGCCTCGGCCACGGCGGGATGGCTGACCAGCGCGCTCTCCACTTCGGCCGTGCCGATGCGGTGGCCGGACACATTCAGCACATCGTCAATGCGGCCCATGATCCAGAAGTAGTCATCCTCCTCGTGCCGGGCGCCGTCGCCGGTAAAATAACTGCCCGGAATTTCTTTCCAATAAGTCCACAGGAAACGCTCGCGGTCGCCCCAGACGCCGCGCAGCATGCTCGGCCAGGGTTTGCGGATGACGAGTTTGCCGCCCGTGTTGCGGGGCACCGCGTTACCCTGGTCATCCACCACTTCCGGTTGGACACCCAGCAGGGGGCGGCCGGCCGAACCGGGCTTGGCCGGCATGGCAGCCGGGAAGGTGGAGATCATGATACTGCCGGTCTCAGTTTGCCACCAGGTGTCCACGATCGGACAGCGCTTGCCGCCGATGACTTCATAATACCATATCCAGGCTTGGGGATTGATGGGTTCGCCCACCGTTCCCAGCAGGCGCAGGGATGAGAGATCGTGCTTGTTCGGCCATTCATCGCCCCATTGCATAAAAGCGCGGATAGCGGTGGGCGCGGTATACAGAATTGTGACGCCATACTTGCTGACGATGCGCCAGAAACGGTCCTTTTCCGGGTAGTTGGGGGCGCCCTCATAAATGAGCACCGTGGCGCCATTGGCCAGCGGCCCATAAACAATATAACTGTGTCCGGTTATCCAGCCGATATCGGCCGTGCACCAGTAAATATCCGTGTCGTTGATGTCAAAGATATCGCGGTGCGACATTTTGACGCCCAGCAGGTAGCCGGCGGTGGCATGATAAATGCCCTTGGGTTTTCCCGTTGAGCCGCTGGTGTAGAGGATGAAGAGCGTGTCTTCGCTTTCCACCGGCACCGGCGGACAGCGGCTTTCCACATCCTGCAGTTCTTCATGCCACCAAAGGTCCCGGTTGCGTTCCATGTGAACCTCATTGTGCGCGCGACGCAACACGATCACTTTCCCGACGGATTCCGTCAGCCGGCGGCCTTCATCGTCGGTCAAGCGCATGGCTTCATCCACGTTGTGTTTCAACGGGATTACTGTGCCGCGGCGATAGCCGCCGTCCGCAGTGATGATCATCTTGGCTTGGCAGTCGTAAACGCGGTCGGCGACGGCCTGGGCGCTGAATCCACCGAATACCACGGAATGGACGGCGCCGAGTCGGACGCAGGCCAGCATGGCGACCACGGCTTCGGGCACCATCGGCATATAAATCAGCACCCGGTCGCCCTTGGCTATTCCGTGCTGTTTGAGGACGTTGGCAAACCGGCACACTTCATGGTAAAGCTGTTTATAGGTCAGGACCCGTTCCTCGCCGGGCCGATCCGCCGAACAAGGTTCACCCTCCCAGATAATGGCGGCCTTGTTGGCCAGCGGGGTATTCAGGTGCCGGTCCAGGCAATTGACACAGGCGTTCAGTTGGCCGCCGGAAAACCATTTGACATCGGGCAGGTTCCATTCCAATACTTTGTCCCAGGTTTTTGACCAGACGAGATGTTTTTGCGCCTGCCCGGCCCAGAATTCTTCAGGCTTTTCAATGGAGGCGCGATAAAGCGTTTCATACTCGGCGACCGATTTAAGGCGGGCGGCTCCCGTGAACGATTTGTCCGGCGCAAACACCCGGGTTTCGTGCAAATGGCTTTCAATGCTGAAAGATGATGCGTCCGCCAGGAGCTGGTCCAGGCCGGAAGCGCGGATCATTTCCTTGATAAACGGGTTGGCCTTGACGAGCGCAAAATTGCCTTTCTTGACCCGCTTGGCGGTCATCAGCACGATGCGGAGGAAAACCGAGGAAAGGTAGTCAACCTTTTCAAGGTCAAAGATGATCTTCAGGCTTTCATCGGGTTGGCCGGGAACAGGTTTGCCGATCAGGTCGGTCAGTTGTTTGTCAATGGTTTCCGCCACGACCGGGCAGTTTTCGCTTGAATATTTACCGGCAAACAGGCAGGTCAATTGCCGCGCGGCCGCATCACATTTGCATTCAACCATGTTACTCTCCTATGATTAATAGCCGACCATGCCTTTGGCGTGGCCGGCGAAAAAGCTCCTTTAAAAAGCAAGGACAAAAACCGAAGCATATCTACACGTTACGCATTAATATTGACAATACAATCAAATAAAACTAATGCGCCAATAATTCGTCTGGCAGGCAATGGCGATAAATGATGCCGCAGACAGGAACGCCGGAAAATACAAAAGCCCCGCCTCTATAGGCGGGGCTTTTGTATTTAATTTCTGCCGCCGATGATCATCCGGCGGCGGATTTTGCCTCAAACAATATTTACACCTGATAATAATAGTAGAGGGCGTATTCCAGGTAGTAGTTGTAATAGTAATTGGCGGAACTGCTGTCGCCGTAATACATGTAATAATAATAAAGGTAACAGGCGTAATAATACCACGCGTAGGCCGTGTAATAATTGTAATAGGAATTGGCGTAGCTATAATAGCCGTAATACGCGTAATAATAGTAATACGCGTAAGCCATGTAATAATCTAAATAGCAATTGGCAATATAGGTATCGCCGTAATAATACAGCATGTAATAGTAATACGCATAACCATAGCACAAGTAACTATAGGCCAAATAGTAATAACTGCCGCTCGCCTGGTAATAGCTGTAATACTGCGCGTAGAGGTTGTAATAATACGCGTAATTTTCATAATTGCCCTTGGCTGCCGCGTCAGACACGATGGCAACGGATTCCGCCGGCGCGGCAAGCTCAATCCCTGCCATAGGCTCCGCCGCCGGGGCGGGGATGCTGTCAGCATAGGTCGTTCCGGTCCACGCAACCATGGCCAATAACAGCCCGATTGTGCCGGAAACCACATATTTGCTTTTTATTGAATACATTTTTCCTCCCTTATGGTTCTTGTTGAAGAAACAACAATCTTTTTAGCATATCGGCTGGTATTTGTCCAGTATAAATTTAAGCACTTTGGGAGACGAATTTTTATTGATTTTCAGGGCCTGATGGCGCAACAATCAACCCGCATCTTTTTATCAACCCCTTGACAGATCATTTGGAGATTTGATGGCCAACTACCGAGAACGTGAACGTTCTATTGTCACCAGCCTGGCGGTGGATTTCATTTTATTACTGCCCGACGTCGTGGCGGCGGTCCTGGCCCAGTCTCTCGTCATGATGGCGGATGTGCTCAAGTGCGTCAATGAACTCCTGGCAACTTTTCTCTCCTGGCTTGCGATCCGCAAGGTCGTCCGGAACAAGCCCTACCATTTTGACTACGGATTGGGCAAACTGGAGAACCTCACGAGCATCATTGTGGCCTGGATCATGTTCCTGTCGCTGCTCATTGTGCTTTATAGCGCCTTTTATCGTTTTCGGCATCCGCACGAACTGCATGCCATCGGCGCGACCCTGGGCATTGCCCTCATGCTGATGGGAGTTTGCGCCAACACCTGGCTGTGGATCAAGAACTACCGTGTGTCCCGCAAGGAATACTCTCCCATCATGGAGTCCCAATGGCGGTTGTTCCGCGCCAAGGCCGTGGCGGACTTGACCGTCCTCCTGACCCTCGTTCTGAGCGTCAGCCTGCATCATGTTGTTCCCTGGGCGGTTTATATTGACCCCGTCGGCTCCCTGGTCATTGCCGGATTTCTCATGTTCTCCATCTACCATATGATTGCCCACTCCGTTGACGATCTCCTTGACCGGACGCTGGATGAATCCCTGCAACTGGTCATTATCCGGGACCTGGCCGCTTTTTTTGAACATTATAAGGCGATTCATGGCGTGCACTCCCGCCGTTCGGGAAGCAATATCTACATTGAAATCTTTTTGGAATTTGACGGTGATAAGAAGATGAACGAGGTGCAGGAGATCATCAACATGATCAAAACCGGCATTGAACATCATATCAAGGGCAGTTTTATCACCATTGTCCCGGCCACAGCGCCGGCCCGGCGACACAGCGATGATGCGGGAAGCATGTCCGGATTTTAATTGACTTTACGCGGTTATTTTGGGATATTGCCAAATACAAATTCAATCAGAGCTTTTCTCAACAGCTTTCACGGAGAAGACCAACTCATGCCCACCCAGCCGCCATCTGATTTATCGCCAGCGCGCCATTTTCATCATGTGACCACAGGATTTTTAAAACTCTTCATTGTGTTCCTTGTCCTTTTTATATTGACCGGCCAATCATTGGCCGCCTTTTCGCTGGTCATAACCAATGGCTATGGCGACGTCTACCGCATGAACATGCTCCGCAACCGGGAAAATTACCAGGCCTACCGCGGCATCTGTTCCTACCGCGGTTTCTCCCTGAGCGGCTGTTCAACTACGGGCGAGGTGGTCATGCTGAGAATCAAGGAAACCCCTTCCATGCCTGAACATTTTTCCCTGGTGTCCACCTCCCTGCGCTGGGGCACAACCATGTATTTTCTTAACGATACTTTTCGTCCGCTCTGCTCCTGGGTCATGGCCGGATATGAGAACTGGTATCCGTTTGACATGAGCTGCAGCGTGGCCATGTATATTAATTCCGGCGGGTTCGGCCTGCAGTCCAAACCGCTTTATACCACCCATGATTTTCTGGCGTCGTCGTCTTTTTCAATCATGAATGCGGAAGACCGCGCCAGCTTGTTCGGCACGCCGCTCTCCGGACCGGCCCCCAAGGCCTTTTCGCTGGTCATAACCAATGGCTATGGCGACGTCTACCGCATGAACATGCTCCGCAACCGGGAAAATTACCAGGCCTACCGCGGCATCTGTTCCTACCGCGGTTTCTCCCTGAGCGGCTGTT
>Ga0209749_1000542_pt1 | contig 49360 bp, 42 predicted proteins | sample EPASupsiteSAE347_FD_187267 | JGI IMG/M metagenome (GOLD analysis project Ga0209749, IMG submission 187267) | Bioremediated contaminated groundwater from EPA Superfund site, New Mexico - Sample SAE3-47 (SPAdes) (version 2) | ecosystem: Environmental > Aquatic > Deep subsurface > Groundwater >... | reverse complement strand
TGTAAAGGGGGGAGTGAGAGAGAATGATTGAACGTGAAATGCATCACGAAAACGGTTTCCCTGTAATCAGAATATTAAATCTTACCAAATCCTTCGGTGACAATGTCGCCGTCGATAATCTCAATCTCGAGATCCGCAGGGGAGAGCTTTTTGGTCTGGTTGGGCCGGATGGTGCAGGGAAAACAACAATAATGCGCCTCCTGGCGGCGATTATGCTTCCCACCTCAGGAGAGGCCTGGGTTGCGGGACATTCGATATTGCATGAAGGGGAGAAGATTAAAGAGAAGATCGGCTATATGTCCCAACGGTTCGGACTTTACGAAGACCTTACAGTCATGGAGAATATTCTCTTTTACGCCGACCTTTATGAAGTTCCCAAAAAGGAAAGACCTGCGCGGATTGAAAGGCTCCTTGGCTTCAGTAATCTCACACCCTTTAAAGAACGACTTGCAGGAAAGCTGTCGGGCGGTATGAAACAGAAGCTCGGGTTAGCCTGTGCACTTATCCATACGCCCGAAGTCTTATTCCTTGATGAACCGACGAATGGCGTTGATCCTGTATCCCGCAGGGATTTTTGGAGAATTCTTTACGATTTGCTGAAAGAAAAAGTGACAATCTTTGTTTCGACTGCGTACCTCGATGAAGCAGAGCGTTGTACAAGGATCGGATTGATTCATAAGGGAAGGCTTATAATGGCAGACAGTCCGGCAAACGTTAAGAAATCGATGCCGCTCGCCATGGTGGAAATATGGTCTCCGGAGGCAAGGGAGGCAGCAGAGGCAATAAAGCATATGAACGGCGTAAAAGATGTTAGCGTTTACGGGAACAGGTTTCACGTAACCCTCACAGAAATGGGCTTGATAGATGCGATTATTGCACAACTGAAAGATGCCGGGGTCGAAATAACTGATTACCGGTCGGTTTTGCCTTCCCTCGAGGATGTGTTTATTGAAATGGTGAAAAGGTGAAAAAAGATAGGGTTCAAGGATCCAAGGGGTCGAGGAGTCGAAGGAATATAAAGATAGGCGCCGAGGGTCCAAGGGGTCGAGGGTTCAAGGGAGAAGGGACTAATCGGTTTAGTTGGATATTTGTATATTGTTATTTGATTATTGGAATTTTTAGTGTGCAGGGGGTCAAGTGAAAGAAAAACCCTCGAACCCTGATGATTTCAGCAGCAACACTGCCGTATCCGTCACGAACATAACCCGTACCTTTGGGGATTTTGTTGCGGTGGATAATATCAGCCTTAGCGTAAAAAAGGGTGAGATATTCGGTTTTCTTGGTCCCAATGGCGCCGGAAAATCAACAACAATCAAGATGCTCTGCGGCCTCTTGATGCCAAGCGGCGGTACAGGCTTTGTAGGCGGCTACGACATCGTAAAGCAGTCAGAGGAAATAAAAAGGACAATCGGCTACATGTCTCAAAAATTTTCCCTTTATGATGATCTTACAGTTGAGGAAAACATCGACTTTTTCAGCGGCATCTACGGGGTGCCTGATAGAAAAAAGACAGGGCGCAAAGAATGGGTTTTGGGGATGACAGAGCTGGGAAACAGAAAAACAAATCTTACCGGAACCCTTCCCGGCGGCATCAAACAAAGACTCGCTCTCGGATGTGCAATACTCCATGAACCTCCTATAATTTTCCTCGACGAACCGACATCCGGTGTTGACCCTATCTCAAGAAGAAATTTCTGGAACCTGATCTACGAGATGTCGAAATCAGGCACAACCACTTTTGTCACGACTCATTATATGGATGAAGCGGAATATTGCGACAGGCTTGCCCTTATATACAGGGGGCGTATTATCGCGCATGGAACCCCCGGCGAATTAAAAGAGGACTACATGAAGCGCGATGTCCTCGAAATTGAAGTATACAAGGTTATTGAAGCCATGGATATACTGCGTATGCACGATATAGAGACGGCAATCTTCGGAAGCTCTCTCCATGCAACGCTTGAAGATGGAGATAAGGCAATACCTGTCATTAAACGTGTTCTCGGGGAAGCCCGCATCGAGGTAGGCAAGATTGAAAAGATTGTCCCCTCGCTGGAAGATGTGTTTGTAACCTTAATCGAGACATCATGAGGAACATAAAACATAACCTGATATTTGGGAGCTTTGAATGAAGTTGATGAGAATCAAAGCGATTGTTAAAAAAGAGTCTATCCAGATTCTCCGGGACCCCTTGAGCCTTGCCATGGCGTTCCTTATGCCGGTCATGCTCCTTTTTATTTTTGGATATGCCATCACAATGGATGTGGACAACCTGTCAACTGTTGTCTATGACCGCGATAAAAGCAGCATGAGCCGTGAATTTATAGCAGAATTCAGGGAATCACGTTACTTTACAATTGTCGGTTATGCAGAAAAACAAGCCGATATTGACAGATATATCGACTCAGGGACGGCAAGGGTGGCTATATCCATACCGGAAGACTTCTCGAAAAGCATGAAGACAGGCAGGAATGCCGAAATTCAGGTCGCCGTTGACGGAAGCGATTCGAATACAGCCACAATAGCCTTAGGGTACATATCCGCAATATCTGAATTATACTCACAGAGGATTAAAAAAAACCCTGTAGCGTCTTTTAACAGCCCACACAGTGGGCGAGAGGGGGAGGCCGGGGTACCCGCAAAGCGGGTCGTGGCTTTGCACGAAGAGGGGGCGACGCAAGCCCCGCTAATTGCAGCCCCTATCGTAACTTCGCGCGTGCGCGTCTGGTATAACCCCGAACTCAAATCGAGGAACTTCATTGTTCCCGGCCTCATAGCGGTAATTATGGCGATTATTGCCGCCCTCCTTACTTCGCTGACCATTGCGAGGGAATGGGAAAGAGGCACGATGGAACAATTGATATCCACACCGGTAAAGCCGCCCGAATTAATTATCGGAAAACTCTTCACCTATTTCGTTATCGGCCTCATCGATGTGCTCATGTCAACCCTCATCGGTATTTATTTATTTGATGTCCCCCTCAAGGGCAGCCCTCTCCTGCTCATGATGCTTTCCGGCTTATTTCTCTTTGGCGGCCTGAGCCTTGGAATATTAATATCGGTAGCGACAAAGTCACAGCTAATAGCAAGCCAGGTTTCCATTATTGCTTCGTATCTGCCCGCCCTGTTACTTTCCGGTTTTATGTTTTCCATATCAAACATGCCGGCGCCGCTTCAGATTGTCACATACATCATACCGGCAAGGTATTTTGTAACCATGCTGAAGGCTATTTACCTTAAAGGGAGCGCTTTGAATCTGCTTGTTTTTGAGACCGTACTCCTTTCAATCTTTGGTTTTCTCGTCTTTATGACAGCAAACAGAAAGTTTAAAAAGAGGATTGAATAGAGATGCTTGAGCGCATAAAACGCATGGTTGTAAAAGAATTCCATCAGATTTTCAGGGACAGGAGGATGAGGCCCATCATCTTTGTAACGCCTATAATCCAACTCATTGTTTTTGGTTATGCTGTTACCACGGATGTAAATAATGTCAGTATGGCCGTATATGATCTTGATAAATCTTATGAGAGCCGGGCGCTTATCAGAAGGTTTGAAGCATCAGGATATTTCCGGATTCTCCGATACGTCAACGCGCCGGAAGAAGTCCGGTTATTACTCGACAAGGGGAAGGTGCTTGCCGTACTCCAGACAAATCATGGCTTTTCAGCAGATATAAAAAAAGGCAAACAGACCGAAGTGCAGGTGTTATTCGACGGGACAGATTCAAATACGGCACTTGTTGCAATGAGTTATGCCAATGCAATCATTACGCAATATGCGAGAAGCCTTGGTTCTCCAAAGATTAATGCAACAGCAATAAAGCTTGATGTACGGGCAAGGGCCTGGTACAACCCTGATTTGAGGAGCAGGAACTACAACGTGCCCGGTGTTATCGCCATCATGATTATGCTTATATGCCTCCTTCTTACATCCATGGCCATTGTGCGTGAGCGCGAAATCGGTACAATGGAGCAGCTCATGGTAACCCCTCTGAAACCGTTGGAATTGATACTCGGTAAAACAATACCTTTTGCTGTAATAGGATTTTTCGATATGTTTCTCGTTACCATTGTGGGGGTATCCTGGTTTTCCATTACCATTCAGGGTTCGCTCCTGTTGCTTGTACTTTGTACCGGCATTTACCTTTTGTCGGTGCTGGGCATAGGGCTTTTTATCTCTACCGTATCAAGGACACAGCAACAGGCGCTGATGGGGACTTTCCTCTTTTTTGCACCTGCCGTGCTCCTTTCCGGCCTCATGTTCCCCATAGAAAATATGCCCGTTGCAGTCCAATACGGAACATACCTTAACCCCCTCAGATATTTTCTCGTTATCATAAGGGGCATATTCTTAAAAGGTAACGGGGTAAATATCCTCTGGCCGCAGATGCTTGCGCTGTTCATCCTTGGCACAACCGTAATGACAATAAGCGCTTTAAGGTTCAAAAAACGGCTGGGATAAACCCCGCATATAATGTCACTTTACCCTTCTCATGGCACGCCCTCTCCGGATAGAATATCCCGGCGCCCTCTATCATGTTGCTGCCGGAGGGAATGCAGGAAGTAAGATATTCAGAAGCGACAAGGATAGAGAATATTCCCTCGATCTCCCCGGTTTTGTTGTCAACTGATGCCATCGGCTCTGCCATGCATATTGTTTTATGGGCACCCCATCATTAGGAAATCCCGGAAGGAGATTTTTCAAAAGGTATGCAACAGCTTAAGTGGTAAGTATAATCGGAAATATAAAAAACCGGCCATATATTTCTGGTATCCTCTCTTCTTCATATGTCCTCCCTTAAGTTTTTTGTTAACTTCTAATTCAGGGAAGTGTAAAATGTCTATAAGTGTGTAGTATAGGCATCGTTACGCATGAATAAAAAAAGGAGGTAAAATATGCAAGCACGTGGACCACTTATGATAGAACACCGCCTGATCGAAGAAATGCTGAAAGGGATCAAACGCGTACTGGAGCATGTTGAACAAACACAGGTTATTGACCCTTACTTTGTGGATACTGCCGTTGACTTTATACGGGTTTATGCCGACCGTACCCACCACGGAAAGGAAGAAGATATTATGTTCAGAGATCTTCGCAAGAAACAGCTATCCAACGAAGATCGCCTGCTGATGAATGAATTGATTGAAGACCACATCTTTAGCCGCAGCACAACAAAGGCCCTGGTAGAAGCCAACATGCGCTACCGGAAAGGAAACGAGACAGCATTTGGTGAAGTGACGGCCTGCCTGAAAACACTCGTCGAATTTTACCCGAAGCATATTATGAAGGAGGATAAGGTTTTCTTCCCTGCTTCCCGGATGTATTTCTCCGATATGGAGGATCAAGTAATGCTTAACGAGTTTTGGGAGTTTGACAGGAAGATGATTCACGAGAAGTACAAATCTGTGGTCAAAGAATTTGAGGCAGAATGAATAATCTCGAACCATGTCGTGCAGCAAATCAACCATACTGCTTGTCAAGCTGATGACCGTCAGGCCCATTAATTTATTCGATATTGTCATTATTTGCATGAAAAAGGAGAACAAAATAAATTTATCTCTCGCAGAGCACACAGAGAACGCAGAGTTTTTTATATTATTTTTTGCCATGAATTATGAGACTGCTTAATTCATGGCAATTCCACAGCCTGATTTTGTTGACTTCCCTTAAAATCAGGCCGGAAACAAAAGATGCTCCCTGCGAACCCTGCGTTCTCGAACGACCGAAGGGAGTGGGCGAGAGACAAGAATTTGGATGTATTTTGACAAAACCTTTTATTCCGAAAGGAGGAAAAATGAATAATGAAGTAATACCAGGTTCCTTGGTTGATATGGTGAGTTATCAAAAAGAAGCGGTTGTAAGCAAAACCATCATTGAGAAAAATACGGGGACGGTCACTTTATTTGCATTTGACATGGGCCAGGGTTTAAGCGAACATACAGCTCCTTTTGATGCTTTGGTTCAGGTTCTTGACGGAGAGGTAGAAATCAGAATTTCCGGAAAACCATTTAATCTTAAGCAAGGTGAGATAATTACAATGCCCGCCCATGAACCACATGCCTTAAAAGCCGTCAGTAATTTTAAAATGTTATTAACTATGATTAGATCATAGGTTGTAAAAGCCGGGCAAATGTTCAATCCGACAGGTTGGCGGCCGGTTAATTGCTGCCTGATTGACGGAGGACAAAAATAATGCATAACAAGTGTGCAGCCGATCGGCAACAAACGGCGTTGCCTTCGGCTCAACTTTCCGTTCGGCTTTTAGGGTTAAAGATTTTGATATCAATAACTTTTGAAAGGGGGTACTAACATGGATAAAAAATCCTTTCCTTTATCTAAAGTCTATAGTTTGCTCGAGCCGGGGCCGGTAGTCATGGTCACGACCGCCCGTGGCGGGAAGCCAAACATCATGACTATGTCATGGCACACGATGATCGAGTTTGAGCCGCCGTTAGTGGGCTGCGTCATCAGCAATCGCAACTATTCCTTCGACCTCTTGAAGACAACCAACGAATGTGTTATTAACATTCCCACAGTGGAGATAGCTGAAAAGGTTGTGGGTTGCGGCAATTCGTCGGGTGCGGACATAGATAAGTTCCGGAAATTTCATCTTACACCCAAACCCGCTACACAAGTCGGAGCACCGTTCATAGAGGAGTGTTATGCAAATTTAGAGTGCCGGGTAGCTGACACAAAGATGGTGGCCAAGTACTGTTTTTTTATCCTTGAAGTTATCAAGGCATGGATAGACCCCATAGTGAAAAACCCGCGGACTATACATCATCTTGGAAAAGGCAGCTTCATGGTTGCCGGCGAAAAGATCAAGTTAAAATCGAGGATGAAGTAGTGCAAGGGCGCCTGACAATAGCATCCGGACGGACGCGGACTGCGCCCACGCCACTGATGCCTGAGTTATGCATCCAATCGAATCAGGCGGGGATTACCGATGGAACGTTGTGAATGGGCCAATAAAAGCGAGTTAGAGCGATCATATCATGATAGTGAATGGGGTGTAGCAATCCACGACGACAGAAGTCTGTTTGAGTTTCTTGTCCTGGAAGGTGCTCAGGCAGGTCTGAGCTGGTCTACCATCCTTAGAAAGCGGGATGGTTATAGAAAAGCGTTTGACAATTTTGATGCCCGGAAAATTTCCCGATATACCCAAAGTGATGTTTCCCGGTTGCTCGCCAATCCCGAGATCATAAGAAACAGGCTGAAGATTAACGCAACCATCACAAACGCCATGGCTTTCCTGCAGGTACAGGAACAATTCGGAAGTTTTGATCGTTACATCTGGCAATTCGTTCATGGCAGTCCTATCCGGAATTCATGGGAAAAGATGACGGATATTCCGTCCAGCATTCCTGAGTCTGACGCCATGAGCAAAGACTTGCGGAAAAGAGGATTCAAGTTCGTCGGGACAAAAATCTGTTATGCCTTCATGCAAGCAGTCGGCATGGTAAACGATCATGTTGCAGGTTGTTTCAGACATGAGGAACTCAAGAACAAATGACCGAACGGGGAGATGGTATGATTGTTAAATCTAATGAGGCACAGAGAAGAAATTTTTTAGGAGTTGATTTCGTTCTGCTTTCGCATGGCCCGGAATCAATGGTAACCAAAATGCTTTACAAGAAAGAGGATCATGTTCCATCGCATAAGCATCCGAATGAACAGAGTGGTTATGTGATTTCCGGGAAATATAGTATTTTCATTGAAACTGTTGAGTACAAAATAGGTCCGGGTGATTCATACTCTATTCCTCGAGATGTTGCGCATCATATTGAAATCATTGAGCCTGGTGAAGTATTAGACTTCTTTAGTCCGCCAAGAAAGGACTATCTATAGTGCATAGCCCGTCAATCCGGCGAATCGGCCTGAAATCGGCCTCCGGCTGAGCCGTGCGTAAGGCGGACCGCTTGAGAGGACAGATGTCCTGAATACAATGCGATGATATAAGAATGCAAAAGGAGGGATCATGAGAAAATTAATACAGCAAGGTGAAAAAGGGAAGCCGTTTTTACTTAAGGATAACCGGGATAAGGATGTTCAGCTGTCTGACTTTAAAGGGAAGAAGGTCCTCCTTTCGTTTCACCCCCTTGCCTGGACAAGTGTCTGCGCCGAGCAGATGAAGGCTCTTGAAGCGAGTAGGGAGAGGTTTGATCTTCTCAATACTGTTGCCCTGGGTCTCAGTATAGACACTGTGCCGTCCAAGAATGCCTGGGCAAAAACGCTTGGTATTCAAAATACCCGGCTGTTGTGTGACTTCTGGCCCCACGGCAAGATCGCCAAGGCCTATGGTCTTTTCAGGGTACTCAACGGCTTCTCGGAACGGGCCAATATCATCCTTGACGAAAAACATCGGGTCATATTCGTTAAGGTATATCCTATAGCTCAGTTGCCTGATTTGGAGGAAATATTTGAGGTCCTTTCGTCAAGCAAGGGATAAGTTTCTCCTGATGATCGTTGCGTAGCCGTTACTGACCTTTTATGGGTCCTGTTATTATTTTATGTATTGCACACTTCATCCTGTTGCATATAATATATAGCCACAAAATTCTTTTCAGGAGGTTCACATGAATACTGCTTTTGAATTTATAAAAGCCAGCCCTGTTTTTCACATTGCCACCGTTGATGGAACTAAAGCCAGAGTCCGTCCCTTTGGTTTCATAATGAAAAGGAACGATACACTCTATTTCTGCACCAATAAAACCAAGGATGTGTATAAGCAGTTAAGGCAGAATCCGGATATTGAGATTTCGGATATGGGGAGTAATAATACATGGCTGAGGATAAGAGGCAGAATTGCATTTGATGAAACCCGTGAGGCAAAAGTCCAGGCTTTCGAGCAGTCCCCTAATCTTCTGAGGATTTACCCCAAAGGGGCGGACGATGAGCTATTTGTGACCTTTTACTTTACCGAGGCGGTAGCTACGTTATTCTCTTTTACGGCGGCGCCCGAGAATATCCCGCTTTTTTAGGGTTATTATGGGGGACGGGGACGGGTCTTACACTTGATTATCCCCTTTAGCTTGCTTGCTACAGGGTGGTTCATTACGTCATGGTTTTGCTGCCCGTTCCTCCTCCGTGTACCGCCAGATCTCGACAACCGAAATAAAGAGGGCGAGCACCAGAGGCCCCATTATGAAACCAATAAAGCCAAAGAGCTTCAGCCCGCCAAGAATACTGAAAAAAATGGCGAGGATAGGCATCTTCATTTTTCCTTTAATAATAAGCGGCCTTAAAATATTGTCCACCATGCTGATGACAAATATACCGATGAGAATAAGGATAATAGCTTTTATATAGAAACCATTTAAAAAAAGGTAACATGCAGCCGGTCCCCATATAATGAACGTTCCAAGCATAGGTATAAAAGAGGTGATGAACATGGCAAGACCCCATAGTACAGGAGAAGATATGCTAAGAACTGAAAAGGCGATACCCCCGATAACCCCCTGGATGATCGCAACGGTAACCCCACCGTAAATTGTTGATATAACGATATTTTTCACCTGTTTGACGAGTTTATCCCTCTCTCTCTTTCCGAATGGCATGTAACTACCCACTTTATCAAGAAATTTCGGACCGTCTTCGAGAAGAAAAAAAATCGAGAAGAGCATAAAAAGAAAATCCAGTGCAGCAGAGGCGACATTTCCCAGGCCGCTTTTAATAATCCCCATGGATTCCTTCCCTATTTGAGAAATACTATCTGAAAGTACCTTTTTGAATTCTGCTTCCGTCATGCCGAATAAAGCCAGTGCTTTATCAAGGATTATGCTGATAGCAGGATGCCTGAGCAACTTGTCTATCGTATCGAATTGCCCGTTCTTTACATATTCGATTACATAATTCAATTCCTGGGTAAGCAGGTATGACAGATATGAAAAAGGGCCGAAAATGACTAAAAGTATTAAACAAAGCGTTGCAATCGATGTCAGGGACTGCCATTTCAGGTACTTTAGGAGAAAGGCATAGACCGGATAAAACACGATTGATAGTACAATAGCCCAAGCTACAGCAGATAGAAAAGGTTTTAAAATCTCGTAGCTTAGATATCCCAGAAGCAAAACGAGAAATAGAAGCGCAACTGTATAAAATCTGTTTGTAGTTATAATGGTACCCTGTGATCCTGTTGTGCTATTCTACAGCTTTCCCTTTTTCTTTTTCAAATGCCTCTTTCCCTGCGTCGATTGCGGCAGATATTACGGTTTTTTCCTTTTCCAGCAACTCTTTGCCTTTTTCCACTACCGTAGATGCCTTGCTTTTGGCGTCTTCAATATATGCCTCTGCCTTCTCTTTCACTTCATCGGCTATTTTTTTGATCTGCTCCCTCGTTTCCTGTCCGGGTTTTGGCGCCACCAATAATGCGATTCCGGCGCCGACTAATCCTCCAAGGAAAAACGCAAGGAGCACCGAGCCTGTGTTGCAACCGCTTTCTTCCTGACCCATAGTTGCCTCCTCTTTCTTGATTTTATTTTTTTGTTAATAAACCTTTCAGCAATACTGCTGAAGCAGCCCTTATACCGGCTCTCAAGCCTGATATATGAAGAGTGCAGGTTGTGGTTATTTCATTTATTGATCTGCTCACCTGTTGCACATTTTGACCAACTTCCCTCATGGAACCGGATAGGGTTTGCACATCTTCTGTGACAATACCAACGTTATCAGCAACCCGTCTCACGCTTTTTAAAGTCTGCCGGAGCTCTTCAAGCGTAGGCTTCAAGGCGTCGTCTGAGGTTTTAATGAATTGCCTTAAAGATTTCATCGTTTCCTTCAGTTCCATCATGACATATATTGATGCACAAACCACGGCAATTGCCGAAAGGGCAATGACGCCAAGGAAAAAGTTACTCATTTTGCCTCCTCATTATGTCTAACCCACCCTGTCTGCATTGTCGTAATCCCTTATTATAGCATTAACAGGTTTTAAAGTCGTTAATGAATTTTCTCTTGATATATATTATACATTATATATTATCTGTCAACCGTTCTTTATTGAGGGAAACTATGTCTTTTTTCGCAGAATCAGAGAACCCAGTGCACCTGCGAAAGAGACTGCTGCAGACAGGATAAAGGCATTTGTGAACGTGCCTGTCGCATCTTTTATGTATCCGCCTATTGCCGGCCCTATTGCCTGGCCTATTCCGAAAAAGAGGGTGATAAAACCGAGGCCCGCCGGCGCCAGCCTGCCGCCTACAGCATCACCGGAAGCTGCTGCCATAATCGTGGGAATTGAAAATGCGGCAATGCCGAATACCACCGCTGATAAATAAAATCCTGTGTAATCTTTCCAGAAGGCAAAGATGATATATGACAGGGCAAGTGTGAGATATGCGATCATGGATCCGTATCTCCTTCCGAGTACATCAGACAGCCAGCCGTAAATAACACCGCAGAAGATGCTGAAAATGCCGAGAACTGCAAAAATTCTCCCGGCGGCAACTGGCGCAACCCCTATTTCCTTTGTAAGGTATGCAACAAAAAAGGTCAGATAAATAATATAGGAAAATCCGTACATGAAATACACGCAACCGAGTTTCCATATCTCCGGCTCTATGACTATATCCTTGAATGCGGAAAAGAGGGTAACTTTTGGTCCGCCTTTTTGTTCCTCTTCCCCGCCGTACATAGTGAGACCTTTTTCTTTCGGGTTATTTCTTAAAAAGGCATAACAAACGAATGCAAGAATGAATACAATAATTCCAAGCAAAAACCATGCATATCTCCATCCGTCTTTTCCAAAGGCCGATATAACAGGCGGGAGTACAATCCCTGAAAAGAAAAGGCCGGTCCCTATGCCGCCCGAAACTATGCCCGTTGCAAGACCTCTGTTTTTCATAACAAACCAGGCAGCGGGAAGCGCCATAATAGGAACATAACTGCCGCCGTTGCCTGTCCCTGTAATCAATCTCATGAAAAATGCATACAGAAAAGAGTTCGAAAAACCTGTCAGAAAAAGGCTTATGCCTATAATAAGAAGGGATATAAAGACTATCCTTCGCACCCCGAAACGGGCTGCAAGGAATCCTCCGACGATAGCAAGGCACAGATACCCTATAAAATTACCTGTTGCAATGGAGCCCAACTGTGTATAGCTCAGCGTCAGGCCATCCTTCATAGACGGCAATATTACAGAATAAGACATCCTCCCGAAGCCGTGTGCAAGGATTGTAACGAGCATCCCTGTAAATGCAATAATCCATGCATAGTGCATCTTTTTCATAACCCCTCCCTCCTTTTTCTTAATTCTTGAATGTTGGATGCATATTGTCAACTTTTTTTTAATACTTAAAAATTATGCTTGACAAAATTTTCCCTTTGCCTAAAAATTGAATGCAAGGGGATTATGGGAGAAGCGAGAAGTGGTATTTCATATTATGTAGTTTATCAAAAATTCTTCCGGTTTCTCTTAACCAAACATCACAGTTTACAGTATCAAAATATACGCTTGTAGCGTGATATCAGGGGGGATTTTTATGCCCGAAGCCATTGAAGTGATCTTCGAGAAGTATCAGCGTAAGCCGGATCAACTCATACCGATTCTTCAAAATGTTCAGAGAGAATTAGGCTACATTGCGCCTGAATCGGTAAGGCGCATCTCCAGATACCTTCGTATTTCGGAGAACCAGATCTTCGGTGTTTCCTCGTTCTACGCTCAGTTCCGTTTCACTGCCCCGGGGCGTCACTCCATTAAGGTGTGTCTCGGAACGGCCTGTCATGTTAAGGGGGGCGCTACTTTGCTTGAAATGCTTGAACGTGAATTGGGAATCGGTTGCGGGGAATCTACCCCGGATAGACGTTTTGACCTGGAGCGGGTTGCCTGCCTTGGATGCTGTGCGTTATCTCCTGTTGTTCAAATTGATGCCGATATATACAGTAGAATGACCGTAAATAAATTATCGGAGCTATTAAAACAATATGAATAAACTAAAAAAGAAAATCTCAACGGCAAAGAAGAAATGGGAAGCGATAGAGAACAATAAAGAACCCATCATCTATATTGGCGCTGCATCCTGCGGAAGGGCCGCCGGGGCGCTTGAACTGATATCGGAGACCGAAAAGTACATAAAAGAAAATAACATTACGGCAAAGATTATTCAGGTCGGGTGTATAGGCCCCTGTTACCTGGAGCCGCTTGTGGATATCAAGATGCCCGGTCAGCCGAGGGTGAGTTATTCCAATGTGAATGTAAGACTTCTTTCCAACGTCCTGAAATCGCATTTCCTTGAAGGGGTTCCCTTTTCAAAGGCTGCGATTGGAAATTTCGGGGGCACATCCTTCAAAGACATACCTCCCTTTTATGACCTTCCCATGTTGAAGCCGCAGGTGAGGATTGTCCTTAGAAACTGTGGCCTTATTGACCCTGAGGATATTGACCAGTACCTTGCTAAGGACGGTTATCAGGGATTGATGAATGCCCTGAAGATGTCGCCGGATGATGTTATAGGGATCGTACGCCAGGCAGGCATCCGCGGCAGGGGAGGCGCAGGATTTCCGACCTTTAAGAAATGGACCGCTTGCAGGAATGCCCCGGGTGAGCAGAAATACCTGATCTGCAATGCCGATGAAGGTGATCCCGGCGCATTCATGAACAGGTCCCTCATCGAATCCGACCCCCATGCCGTTCTGGAAGGTATGCTCATCGCAGGCTATTCCATAGGGGCAAGCAAAGGGATTGTTTATATCAGGGCAGAATATCCCCTTGCCATAGAGAGATTGATAACTGCCATAAAGCAGATGAAGGAGTACGGGCTCCTCGGGAAAAATATTTTAGGGTCGGCATTTAGTTTTGATATTGCTATAAAGGAAGGGGCGGGCGCTTTTGTGTGCGGCGAGGAGACAGCCCTCATTGCATCCATTGAGGGCAAGAGGGGCATGCCCCGTTCCCGTCCGCCGTTCCCGGCCATATCAGGCTTGTTCGGATGCCCCACAATTATCAATAATGTGGAAACGCTCGGGACGCTCCCGAATATTCTTCGGAACGGGGCAGAGTGGTACAACAGGTTCGGCAAGGAAGGAAACCGGGGCACAAAGACATTTTCATTAGTCGGGAAGATACGCCGTACCGGACTTATTGAAGTCCAGCTTGGTACAACTTTGAGGGAGATCATATTTGATATCGGTGGAGGGGTGCAGAAGCCTTTCAAGGCCATACAGACAGGCGGGCCCTCCGGCGGATGCCTGTCCGAAGAATTTCTCGACCTTGCTGTAGACTATGAGTCGCTTGCATCAGCAGGTTCGATTATGGGCTCCGGAGGCCTCATCATCATGGATGAAGATACCTGTGTTGTTGATGTGGCTAAATATTTCCTCGATTTTACACAGAAAGAATCGTGCGGCAAATGCATACCATGCCGTGTGGGGACGAGGCACATGGTGGAGATATTGGAGAGGATAACCCATGGCGAAGGTAGTCCCGAAGATTTATTGACCCTGAGGACACTGGGCGACACTATAAAAAAAGGCTCGCTATGCGGCCTCGGCCAGACCGCCCCTAATCCGGTCCTTACGACGCTCAGGTATTTCAGGAATGAATACCTGGAACACATCAGGGATGGCCGGTGCAGGGCGATTGTCTGTAAAGACCTTATTGAGTACCGCGTGATAAAGGAGAAATGCACAGGGTGCCAATCATGTGTGAAAGCCTGTCCCACAGGGGCAATATCAGGGCCGAGATCGGAACCGCACAATCTTGACAAGACAAAATGTATAAAGTGCCGTTCATGCTATGAAGTCTGCCGTTTTGAAGCCATTGCCGGCGATGCTATCGTTATTAGGACTGCGGAGAAGAGATCATGACAAAAGAAAAGACAATCCATATCACAATCAACAACAAGAAGTTAGAGGCTCGCCAGAACCGGACCATCTTACAGGCGGCCCGCGAAAACAACATTTATATTCCATCGCTGTGTGCCCTGGAACATTTGTCTTCTTACGGAGCATGCCGCTTGTGTGTGGTGGAGGTGGATGGTTTAAGGGGTTTCCCCACATCATGCACCACGCCTGTTGAAGAGGGTATGGTTATCCGTACTGACACTGCTGAAGTGAAAAGCCTTCGACAGGAGGTGCTCAAACTGCTCCTGAGCGAGCACCCGGCGAGCTGTCTCTTCTGCGCCGAACAGGATGAATGCAAACAATATGTGGGAACAATACGTAAAGTGGGTGCGACAACAGGGTGCCGCTACTGTCCTAATGACAATCGCTGCGAACTTCAGCAGATTGCGGAAAATGTTGGCTTGACGGAGACTTCATACCCCGTCTATTACCGGAACTTTCCTGTTGAAAAATATGACCCCTTTTATGATCGTGATTATAACCTCTGTATCCTGTGCGGACGTTGTGTCCGTATCTGCAACAATGTCCGTCTCAACGGCACGCTGAGTTTTAAACAACGCGGAAGAGTTACCACCATAGGCCCTGCCTTTGATCGTTCCCACTTGGATGCAGGATGCGAATTCTGCGGAGCCTGTGTAACGGCATGTCCGACCGGGGCTTTAAGCGTAAAGGTTAGCAAATGGTACGGAAAGCCCGAAGGCCGGACAGGCACAACCTGTAATTATTGCTCTGTGGGGTGCAGGTTGATCTTACAGACGACGAAAACCGATGTTATTGATGCCCTTCCGGATTATAACTCAACGGTTGAGCATGGTATTATCTGTGCGAAAGGGAGGTTCGGGGTTACCGAATATGTGCATAGCCCGCTTCGCTTCGGGACGCCCAAGGCAATGACGCCGGTTGGCTATAACGATATATCCTGGGAAGAAGCGATCGCAAAGGCTGCCGAGAAACTATCCGGTCTTAAACCGGATGATTGTCTTTTTGTGATTTCACCTCAGCTTCTCAATGAAGATCTCTATGCTGCTCAACAGTTCATAAGACAGGTCATAGGTTCCGAAGAGATGGCCTCGTCTTTTATCTTTGACCTTGACGGGGATGCTGTATCTTTCGTAAATCTGGCCCTTGCCTCTGAACCTTTTGAAACATTGGAAAAAGCTAAAGGCATCCTTGCCGTTGGTTTTGATTCCGCCTATGGTTATTCTGTTATCGGGTTAAATGCAAAGAAGTCTGCTCAGTCCGGCGCCTTGCTGATGAGTCTTAATTCTTTTGAATCAAATCTCGACCTTGTTTCCGAAGCGGCCTTAGTTCTGGATTCGTCAAGATGGGCTGATGCACTGGATCTCGTAATGAGCAGCATGTCAAAAGGTAAGCCAGAGAAACGCTTTGCTGACATTATGAAGGTTTTTGGAAATGACATTAATAAGGTATGTGAAGCATTTTCCGGTTCATCGCATAATGTGCTCATTGTGGGCCCGGGGGTTATTGATGCACCCGGCAGGGGAAAGATCCTGAGAAGCATTGAAAGGATGAAGAACGAATACTCATGGAAGGTTGTCGTTGCCCATCAATATACAAATCTCGCCGGAATGCTTGCAATGGGCGCCTATCCCGGCATCAAACCGGGCGAAGCGATAAAAGATGTTTCAGCAGACAAGGTTTTAGCCCTGAAGGGCGAGCCGGCGAATATTGATCTTAAGAAAAAGAGGAAACTTATCTATCTTGTTGGTGATACATCTTTCGATCTTCTTCCTGAGTGTGAGTATCTCATTTACCAGAATGCTCTGCCAATGCAGTTTCCCCGTGAGCCTGATTTGATTCTGCCCGTGAGCCTTTTTACCGAGGCGTCAGGTACGGTTATCAGCGTTGAAGGAAAGATGCTGCAAGTGGAGGGAGCGGTAGCGCCTTACATGGATTCGAAACCTGACTGGTGGATATTTAAGAGTATTGCCGAAAAGATCAGGAAAGGGAAAATGAAGTTTAATGATGTAGCTTCCATCCGGAGCGAGATCAGGAGATTGATAAAGGGCTTCCCCGGTGTGAAAAAGCGGATTGAATTCAAAAAAATCGAGATAAAAGGCAACCTCAAACCGCACGGGAAAGGTAAGCCTGCTGCACGGAAAAGCAGCTACAGAGGCATACCCCTCGGAGAAGTTGTACCAGGAATAAAGGTCATAGAATCAAACAGCACGCACAGCGTGCCGGGCGCCCGCTTGCGAGAGGGGGAGGCCGGGTACCCGCTTGCGGGTGTCCCGGTAACTGAAGGGAGGGTACGATGAACAAGGTTATCGAACGTAAAGTGATTGTTCCCAATATGCACCTCCTCACCATTGAAGCGCCCGATATAGCTTCCAAGGTCAAACCCGGGCAGTTTGTTATTGTCCGGGCAAACGATGAGGGCGAGCGTATCCCGCTGTCAGTTGCAGACTGGGACGAAGGAAAGGGCACGATTACCATCATCTTTATGGAGGTAGGTGCGTCAACGGGCGCCCTGGCATGTCTTGCCGCAGGGGATTTTGTGGCAACATGTGTCGGTCCCCTTGGAAATGAAACGGAGATCGGCAACTTTGGCACGGTTATGTGCATAGGCGGTTGCTATGGCATCGGCAGCCTCTACCCGGTTGTTAAAGCGCTTAAAAAGTCAGGGAATAAGGTCATTATGGTTTTCGAGGCCAGAAGTAATTATCTGATTTACTGGGTTGACAGATATATCAAATTGGCGGATAAGGTGTTTAATATTACACGGGATGGAAGTATCGGATATAAAGGACATATCAGCCGTCTGTCCGATGTCGTCAACGGGTTGCCCGATCCTCCCGACAGGATTATTGTAAATGGGTGTACATTTCTGATGGCACGTGCATCGGAAATGACAAAAGACCTTGGCATTCCCACGTTGGTAAACCTCAACCCCATAATGATCGATGGTACAGGTATGTGCGGTGTCTGCCGGGTAACGGTAGGCGGCAAGATGAAATTTGCATGTGTTGACGGTCCGGAATTTGAAGGCCACAAAGTGGATTGGAAGGAATTTCTCGCTCGCAGAAAGGCTTATCTCGAGGAAGAAGCGCTCTTTTTCAGACGAAGTGAACCAAAACAGGCAGTCCATAAAGAGGGGAAATGTCAAGCATGAATCCTGAAAAAACTGAAAAAACATCAAAAATCGATCTAAACCGTAATGATATGCCGAAACAATCTCCTGAAATCAGGCGCCATAACTTTAATGAAGTGGCCCTCGGCTATTCGGAAGGACTTGCCGTTCAGGAGGCAAAACGTTGTTTACAGTGCAAAAAGCCTAAGTGTAAAACGGGTTGCCCTGTTGAGATCGATATCCCTGATTTCATCTCTTTTATTGTGAAAGGGGATTTTTCATCGGGCATTAAAAAGCTGAAAGAGAAAAACTGCCTCCCTGCTGTCTGCGGAAGGGTATGCCCTCAGGAAGCACAGTGCGAATCGCAATGTATTCTGGGAAATAAAAAGGGAGAGATAGCCATCGGAAGGCTGGAGCGGTTTCTCGCTGACTGGGAGGCAACAAAAGGGAAGGTTGATATGCCGCCGAAGGCAAAGCCGACCGGCAAGAAGATTGCGATTGTCGGTTCCGGTCCTGCCGGGGTTACCGTTGCAGGTGATTTGATCCTCCTCGGTCATGAAGTGACCATATTCGAGGCGCTCCATAAGGCCGGCGGGGTGCTCACATACGGTATTCCTGAATTCCGCCTTCCCAAGGCTATTGTGGCCAGGGAAGTTGACTATGTGAGACGGCTTGGCGCAAAAGTGATAACGGACTACGTTGTCGGCAAGACACGTTCAATAGATGAGTTACTTAAGGAATTTGATGCCGTATTTGTCGGTACAGGCGCAGGACTTCCCTGGTTTATGGATATACCGGGTGAGAATTTGAATGGTGTTTATTCGGCAAATGAGTATCTGACCCGTATGAATCTCATGAAGGGATACCAGTTTCCCATGTCTTCCACTCCGGTAAGGAAGCACGTAAGGGTGGCTGTTGTGGGCGGCGGTAATGTCGCCATGGACTCTGCACGGACAGCTCTCCGCATGGGCGCTGAAGAGGTCAGGATAATATACAGGCGTTCTCACGCAGAGCTTCCCGCCAGGCTTGAAGAGAGCGAGAATGCCGAGGAAGAAGGCGTAATCTTCAACATGCTTACCTTGCCGGTTAAATATATCGGTGACGAGAACGGTTGGCTCAAAGAAATCGAGTGCCTTAAGATGGAACTGGGTGAGCCTGATGCATCAGGAAGAAGAAGACCCATTGAAATTCCTGATTCGAATTTCCGTATGCAGATGGATGCCGTGGTATGTGCTATCGGGAACAGTCCGAACCCGCTTGTCCCTTCCACTACACCGGGTCTCCAGACAACACGTCACGGGACCCTTGTGGCCGATCAGGAGACAGGAAAAACCACGAAAGAGCGTGTCTGGGCAGGCGGCGACATTGTAACCGGCGCAGCCACCGTCATTCTTGCCATGGGTGCAGGCAGAAAGGCGGCCCGCTCAATTAACGAATACCTCGAAACGGGGAAATGGTAAAAATTCAGCTCATAGCTCATGGCTGGCAGCAATACTTTATCGCCTTTGGTTTATCCCGGTTTTCCATCAGGATGAGCATTTGTGTCGGGATATCCCTCGCAAACACACCCTTAAATGCAGGATTATGGAGTATGGATTAGGGATTATTTTTACCCCTTTGATCCTTAATCCCGATCTTCTGCGCCTCACGACGGTTCGATGAGGAATGGTCTTTCCGCTTGTCTGTGGTTACCTGGAAGGCTTTATCCCATGAGCCTCATCAAGCTTCTGGCGCAGCCTGAGAGCCCAGAAATCAAAAGCATCCTTCGTATAGGCCCAGGTACTGTAAGCTTTGAAATATTGGCCGAATCCGTGGGTTACAGCATTGACCGGCCCCTTTTTAAGGTTCACATCATATTTCTTGGGATAGTACCGGTCCACGTAGGCCGCAACCTGCTCATTGGTTGCGCCGTCCAGGAATTCTACCTCGATCGTAGTACTGCCGACATAGAAATTACTACCCACCCCTCCTTTTGCAGCAGTGCTGGTTCCGACATCTGCAACGGTCAGATAGGGGACCACAAGCGTCACTACGCTTACCGACGGTTTGTTGGGCACTATATCGGTTATTGCAGCACGTATCCGGAGAACTCCAGGCCCCGGTTCATCGACCAACGGATAGATGTTCCCGGAGTTTTTTAAAAAGGTATTATGAAAGTAATCGGCCAATGCCTTTAAATCTGTGGGGTCAATTCCTTTATATTCCGCATCGTCCTTATAAAAAAAATTAAGCCGTTCAAGCAGTATCCTGTCATATGTCTTGAAATCTATCCCGTGATTGTACCAGACCATCGCCTCGCTGCCGTCAGGAGCGGGTTTGAGTTTAGAGTAGTCACTCAAGAACCCTGCATATTTATAGCCGGACAGGTGTTTCGTTTCAGCGGAGGGCGCCGCAGGTGCTGATTCGACTGTTTGTGTTTCGGCTGAGGCCATGATCCCGTACCCTCCGATAATGAGAAAAACGCCAACCATGGCCGTTATCGCCGCGAGCATCTTCTCTCTTTTTTTCATAGTTTTCCCCCTTGGATATCTTCTATCCTGCTCCAATCGTCAACAAGCCTATCGGTCGCTATAGTACATGCAGGAGACTCACCGGATGCGACAAACATCCTCCCTTTAAAATAGAGTTCTATCACTTTCTATGGTCAATAACAATAACTTGATTTTGAACCCTGGCGGAAATAGTGAACACAAAAATGTTTTATGCTGCATAAAAATGTCCCTGAGATTAAAAATATAAAAATAATAGTCTCTTCATAATAATATCTCCACATGCTGTTCTTCAATTATATAAGATATTACAAATATCCACATTCCAAAGTAATTAATATGATGATAGCACTTTTGCTTGCTTGGGCATTAGTTTATTGGAATTTATAATTTTGTTTTTTTATCTGAAATTGGTTATTGAATTTTGTTTGTAAATTATACATATTATCACAAGCATAAATTATCAATACACAGGTGTTGTTGACAAAAGGGCCTGATTCGTTTAACATAACAACATTTCGTTTAACATAACAATATTTAATAGGTTATTGAAATATTCATGGAACGTACAAAGGTAGAAAAAGAAAACTTGTATTTTTCTCAGGGGGACTCGCGGGAAATCATTGTCAACAACAATAAGTGCAGGAAATGTTCGTATTGTATCCAGATATGTCCTGCAAAGGCTATCAAGTTTTCGAAAGACAGCATAAAAATACTCCCGGAACGTTGTATACTCTGTGGAAGTTGCATCACATCCTGCCCCCGGCAAGCCCTCGATTATAAAAATGTCCTTGACAAGGTTAAGGTGCTTTTATCAGGGAATGAAAAAACCATAGCCTGCCTTGATCCTGCCTTCCCGACAATTCTTGATAAAGGAACCCCGAGACAATTGGTGGCTGCACTGAAAAATGCCGGATTTACTGAGGTATGGGAAGGGGCCTTTGGCGCCGAACTTGTAAGCCGGGCGTACAGGAAGCTTCTTGCCGATGACACTGAAAGGTCTTTAATATCATCGTTTTGCCCTGTCATTGTTTTTTATATCCAGAAATATCTCCCGAATTTGATTCCGATTATCGCGCCTGTTGTCTCACCGATGATCGCTATCGGAAGAATCGCCCGTGAAATAAAGGGTCCGGACTGGAAGGTTATTTATATTACACCCTGTTTAGCGCACATGAGAGAAATGATGGCCCCTGAAGTTGCGGGCGTTATTGACAATGTAATTACATTCCGCGATATGCGGCATTTGCTTGATAGCAAGGGAATAAACAGCGCTGAACTTGCAGAAACGGGTTTTGACGGCCCAAGACCTTTTCTCGGACGGGTCATATCGGTAATAGGCGGGTTTTACCGCAGCACCGGTGCACACTTTGATATATTGATGGATGAGATCAGTATAACGTATGGATACAAAAGGGTCATAGCGGCGCTTAATCAGTTGGCATCAGGTCACATACAGGCGAAGTTTCTTGATTTTGTCTATTGTTATGGTTGTGTGGATGGCCCTTTTTCCGACCCTGAGCTATCCGTCCTTGGTCGTAGGCAACTCGTAGTCCGTTATGCCAAGCATGAGATGAGTTGCCAGGATGTTTCAAATGTTATTGCTGAACTGGATCGTTTTGAGCATGTCAGCCTGCACCGTGACTTCCTGAATATGGAGGAAAAGCTTCCTGCTCCCACAGAAGAGGAGATAAGGACTATACTTAAAAAGATTGGCAAGTTGCCGCCTAATCATAACATGGATTGTCGTGCCTGTGGTTATTCCACATGCAGGAACAAGGCTATTGCCGTTGCTCAGGGCATTGCAGAGGCCGAATACTGTCTCCCCTATCTGCTTGAGCAGAGTAAAAAAATCTACCAGCAACTTAAAAAATCGCATGATCAGTTGCAGATATCACATCAGGAGCTTGAGCAGGCCCAGTCACACCTTGTTCGGACAGAAAAGCTTGCATCTCTTGGTCAACTTTCTGCAGGTGTTGCCCACGAAATAAATAATCCCCTTGGGACAATAATGATATACGCCCATCTTCTGATGAAGGGCCTCGATAAGGAGGACCCCAGGAGAGAAGATGTTGAATTAATCATCAGCGAAGCGAACAGGGCAAAGGAGATAGTTCAGGGTCTTTTAAGTTTTGCCCGTGAAACAAAACTTCGTCAGGGACAGATGAATGTAAATGACCTGCTCGAAGATGTGCTTGGCCTGATAGTGAACCAATCACTTTTTCACAATATCAGGACAGAGAGAGCGTTTGTCCAGGATATGCCGGTTATTGTTGCTGACGAAACAAAGCTGAAACAGGTTTTTCTCAATATTATCCTGAATGCGGCGCAAGCCATGGAAGGAAATGGAAAATTGACAATAAGCACGATAATTGATAAAAAACAGATTAAGATTAAGATTCAGGATACCGGTCCCGGTATACCTCCGGAGATTATGGGTAAGCTTTTTTCACCATTTTTTACTACAAAGGAAAAAGGAACGGGTCTCGGACTTGCAATCTCATATGGTATCGTCGAACGTCATGGCGGTACGATTGACGTTGATTCAGAACTGGGCAAGGGCAGTACTTTTACTATTTCTTTACCGATTTCTGCCGATGAGGAAGGGGCAAAGGAAGAAACAAATCCAAACAGATTATCGTTTCAAAATAAAACTACAGGGAGAAAGAACTATGGGCAAAAAAACTAAAATCTTACTTGTTGACAACGATGTAGATTTTATCGACCTCAACAAGGCCGTCCTTGAAAACAGCGGATTTGAGGTTGCCGTTGCATATGCGGGCCGGGAGGTAATGGACAAGGTCAAGTTTGAGCAGCCGGATTTGATTGTCCTTGACCTTATGATGGAAAAGCATGATACCGGTTTTGGTGTTGCGAAGGCGTTAAAGGCGGACCCGGTTTATAAAGACATACCAATTTTGATGCTTACCGCAGTGCTGGGCGAAACGGGCATGGACTTTAATCAGGATCTTGACGGTTACTGGATGAAAACCGATTCTTATGCAAACAAACCGCTGTTGCCTGAAGAGCTGGTAAAACGGATCAATGAGCTGTTGGCAAGAAATAAAATTGCTTAAGCAGTTCAGGCAGCTTGAGCGGTTTAATCGGCTTGGACAATCAGAATTTTAAGAGGGTACTATTGGACGAAATAATACAGATATTAGTTGTTGACGATGAAAAAGGCATTCGCGAGGGATGCCGCCGGATTCTCTCGAGCGAAGGTTATGCCGTTGATATGGCAGCTAACGGCAAGGAAGGTCTTGAGTTAGCAAAGGCAAAACAATATGACCTCTTGCTTGTAGACCTGATGATGCCCGTTATGGGCGGCATTGAACTGATGGAACATTTGAGGCAGCTTGATTCTGAGATTATTATGATCGTCGTAACCGGTTTTGCCACCATAGAAACTGCAGTTGATGCAATGAGACATGGCGCCTACGACTATGTTCCCAAGCCTTTTACGCCTGATCAATTGCTTGCAGTAGTAAACCGCGGTCTGGAAAAGCGCAGGCTGAGTCAACAGGCGGGACGGCTCATGGAGGAGAGGGATCAGAAACTCCTTGAAGTGGCAAATGAAAAGTCAAAACTCCATACAATAGTAAGCTCCATAGCCGACGGTATTCTTGTTATCAATAGGGAGCACCGGCTTGTATTGTGGAACCCTGCAGCAATAAAAATGTTGAGTATAAGCGGACAACCTGAAGTAGGGAAAGAGATAAATGAAATAATCAATGAAAAGGACCTGATCAAGATCATTGATAAGGGTTTCAGCCCCGAATCATCCCAATATACGATCGTCTCTGAGGAGATAGTGCTGCCTCCCCCCGGAAAGAAGACATTGATGGTTAATGTTTCCAAGGTGAGGGATGAAACAGGCATGGATTTGGGCGTTGTAAGCACATTGAACGATATTACGAGCCTCAAGGAGATAAATGAAATCAAATCCCAGTTTGTAGCCATGGTAACACATGAATTGCGTGCTCCTCTTTCAGCCATTGAGGGTTACCTTTCTGCCTATCTTACCGGCGCAGCGGGAAGTGATCCCAAAATGTACCAGCAGATGATGGAACGGGCAAAGCAGAGAGCCCATTCACTGCTCGATCTGGTGAATGACCTTCTCCAGTATAGCAGGCTGGAGTCAAAAAGTGTGGCAAGGAAAAAGGAACTCCTTGATATTTCCGACATTATTACCGGCACCGTAGAACTGTTGAAAGGTCAGGGGGCTGCAAAAGATATCCGGTTCGAGGTGAACATCCCTGGAAAGCTGCCCCTTATCGAGGCCGACAGGGCAGAGATGGAGCAACTCTTTACTAATCTCGTCTCAAATGCCATTAAATATAATGTGAAAAATGGCAAGGTTATGGTCAATGCTCAACCCGATGGCCATTTTCTGAATATCGCAGTCTCTGACACGGGAATCGGGATTGACGAGGAAAGTCTGCCTTGTATATTTGATGAGTTTTACAGGGTATGCGGGGCGGAAACGAGATATGTGACAGGAACAGGACTTGGATTGTCCATTGTAAAAAAGATTGTGGAATCACATTTTGGCCGTATGGAGGTGCAAAGTAAGCAGGGCAAAGGCACCACTTTTACGGTCATGCTGCCGATTAAACAGGGTAAAAAGGAGTAATAAAATTATAAATCTGTAAAAGGAGAGATTATGGCAAAAGAACCAAAAATGAACGAAATTGTTGAAAAACGACACCTGGCGCCTTCCATAACGCTTTTTAAGCTCTATGTGCCGGACATTGTGAGAAAGGCCAAACCAGGACAGTTTGTGGTGTTAAGGGTGGATGATTACGCGGAGCGTATCCCGTTAACCATAGCTGATTTCGACCGGGAAACAGGCCTGCTTACCGTCATATTCCAGGTAGTGGGAACTTCAACGCAGAAAATGGACAAGTATGAACAGGGCCAGGCAATTCTGGATGTGGTAGGCCCGCTCGGAAAACCCAGTCACATCGAAAAGTTCGGGACAGTTATCTGTGTCGGCGGGGGTGTCGGTGTGGCGCCTGTGTACCCGATCGCAAAAGCCCTCTACGAAAAGGGAAATGAAGTTATCAACATTATCGGTGCACGTACAAAAGAAATGTTAATCCTCGAAGATGAGATGAAGGCGATAAGCAGTGAGCTATTTGTTACCACGGATGACGGGACATACGGCCACCATGGTTTTGTTACCGATGTGTTGAAAAAACTCATTGCAGAGAAGAAAAGGATTGATCTCGTTATCGGGATTGGCCCGGTAATCATGATGAAGGCCGTTGTGGAAGTGACGCGTCCTCACAATATACACACAGTAGTAAGCCTTAATACGATCATGGTTGACGGTACCGGTATGTGCGGTTGCTGTCGTGCCACAGTCGGCGGGGAAACAAAGTTTGTCTGCGTTGATGGCCCGGAATTTGACGGTCATAAGGTTGAATTTAATGAATTAATACTCCGCGGAAAGATGTACAACAGGGAAGAACGCCGTGCCATGTGGGATCACAAATGCAAGCTCGAAGCCAAGGAAAAGGTATTAAAAAAATCAAAGATTCGCGAACCTATGCCGGAGCAGAATCCTAAAGTGAGAATGCAGAACTTTAACGAAGTTGCCCTCGGTTATGCGAGAGAAAATGCCCTCCGTGAGGCATCCCGCTGCCTTAACTGTAAGAATATGCCCTGTGTGGAAGGTTGTCCCGTGAATGTACAGATCCCCCAATTTATCAAGAAGATTAAAGAAGGCGATTTTATGGGCGCCATCCATACCATCAAAGAGACAAACAGCCTGCCTGCTGTTTGCGGCCGTGTATGCCCCCAGGAGACGCAGTGTGAATCAAAATGTGTCCTCGGCAAAAAAGGCCAGCCTATTGCAATAGGCCGTCTTGAGCGCTTTGCTGCCGATTATGAACTGGGACAGGGCGATGTCCGTGCCCCTGAGATTCCAAAACCGACGGGGAAGAAAGTGGCTGTTGTCGGCGCAGGCCCTGCAGGATTGACCGTAGCAGGTGAACTTGCGAAAAAAGGTCATGAGGTAACGATTTTTGAGGCACTCCACAAGGCCGGCGGTGTACTTGTTTACGGAATTCCTGAATTCCGTCTCCCGAAAGCGATAGTTCAGAGGGAAGTGGACTATGTAGGGAAGCTCGGTGCTAAAATAAAGGTAGATACGATTATCGGCCAGACAACGACCGTTGATGAGTTGTTTGCACAGGGCTACGATGCAATATTTGTCGGTACCGGCGCCGGTTTACCCTACTTCATGGAAGTTCCCGGCGAAAACTTCAATGGCGTTTATTCCGCTAACGAATTTCTTACACGTGCAAACCTGATGAAGGCGTATCTTTTTCCTGAATATGACACGCCGGTCAGGGTCGGAAGCAAGGTAGCCGTTATCGGCGGAGGCAACGTGGCAATGGACGGCGCCAGGGTTTCAAAGAGGATGGGCGCCGATGACGTCTACCTGATATACCGTCGCTCCCGTGCAGAAATGCCTGCCAGGGCAGAGGAAGCACACCACGCAGAGGAAGAGGGCATCGATTTCAGGCTCCTTACGGCGCCGGTCAGGGTTATAGGTGACGAGAGCGGATGGGTCAAGGGAATAGAGTGTGTAAATATGGAGCTTGGCGAGCCTGATGCGTCGGGCAGGAGAAGACCTGTCGAAATCAAAGGCTCCAATCATATTATTGATGTTGATGTTGTTATTGTAGCCATCGGCCAGGGCCCGAACCCGATATTGACATCCACAACAGAAGGGCTGAAGCTGCGTAAGTCCGGCAATATCGAAGCCGACACAGAAACAGGAAAGACCAGCAGGAAGGGCGTATTTGCAGGCGGCGATATTGTAACCGGCGCAGCAACGGTTATCCTTGCAATGGGCGCCGGCAGAAAAGCCGCCGCAGCAATGGATGAATATTTGAAGACAGGACAGTGGTAATTTAGTTCATAGCCGATAGCTCATGGGTCATAGCAAAAGCAATAAGGAGACCCTATGAGCTATCGGCTGATAATGAGTCAGGAAGATAACCCTATTGTTTTACGCTAAGGATTACGGCGGGCATTTAGCGCATATTGACCTGAACTGCATTGTGCTCAGGTAGCGGTCGCCACGATCAGGCAGTATTACCACAATCGTACCCCGGTCTATTTTTCCGGCTATCCGAAAGGCCACTGCTGCCGCAGCGCCACTGGATGTTCCCACAAAAATCCCCTCTCTCAGTGCAAGCAGCCTCGTGGCTTCAAATGCTTCACCGTCCTCAACCATCGCCTTTTCATCCATTATTTCCGGTTTATAAATCCTTGGAACCATTGATTCCGTCATGTTTTTCAGTCCCTGTATCGTATGCCCCTGAACAGGTTCAACACCCACGATTTTGACGGACGGTTTTTTCTCCTTTAAATACTTTGCGGTCCCCATTAGCGTACCGGTCGTCCCCATGCCGGCCACAAAATAATCAACACCGCCGTTTGTTTGCGCAAAAATCTCCGGTCCTGTTGTTTCGTAGTGGGCAAGCGCATTATCGTTGTTATCATACTGGTTGGGCATAAAGTATTTACCTGGATTCTGTTCAAAGAGTTCGTGTGCCCTTTTTATTGCGCCATCAATATTGGATTTTGCAGGTGTGAGAAAAACCTGAGACCCAAGCCCTTCAAGAATCAAGCGCCTCTCCATGCTCACGCACTCAGGCATGCAGAGATCAACCTTGTAACCTTTTGCAGCGCCTATCATTGCAATTGCAATCCCCGTATTTCCGGATGTGGGCTCAAGAATGATTTTACCCTTTGTAAGCTCGCCGCGCTCTTCAGCCTTTTTTATCATATAGAGTGCCGGGCGGTCTTTTATCGAACCCCCGGGATTGCACCCTTCGAGCTTGCATAAGACTTTTACGCCGGGTTTATTTACAAGATTCATGAGCTCGACAAGTGGTGTATTCCCTATTGCCGACAATATATTCATAAAGTAGCGCCTCCTGATTTATACAATTTACAAAACAGGTAAAGAGATTATCAAAATAATATCATTTTAACAAGCAAAAGGAAGGCAAACATCACTTAATCCCGGATTTTCCATTAAGATGAGCATCCGTGTCGGGCTATTCCCGGCAAACATACCCTTAAATGCAGGATTAGGGAGTCCGGATTATTTTTTTTTCAATCCTTACACCTTTAATCCTTAATCCCGATATGCCTCACGACGGTTTGCTCGGGGCGGTTTAATTGCGAGGTTAGTATCGAGCAACCAACCCGGCACAGTTTCTAATGACGTATCCGGGTTTAATTACCTTTTTTACTCAGTTGCTCAATTACCTATTTACTTGTCCCTCCCATTCCCATTATACTTTTCAAAATGAAAGCAATAAGTTTCGACGGAGAGCTGAAATATACCGCCGGATATCCGGCGCCTGTGTCGCAGGAAGGTGAAGCCCTCATAAAAATAAAAATGGCGGGCATATGTAATACCGACCTCGAAATTATCAAAGGGTATCTCGGTTTTAAGGGGATTATGGGACATGAATTTGTCGGAATAGTTGAAAAAGTGATCGGCGCCGGCCAGGATTTAATCGGGAAGCGAGTGGCAGGCGATATAAACTGTGCATGCGGTGCATGTGATTACTGTATGAAAGGACTGAAAACCCATTGTCCGAACAGGAAAACACTGGGAATTGTCAATAAAGACGGCGCCTTTGCCGAATATATAACCCTCCCGGTCGATAATCTCCATATAGTGCCTGAAAGTGTAGCGGACGAAGAGGCTGTTTTTACCGAACCTTTAGCCGCCGCTTTTGAAATTTCAGAACAGATTCATATAAGGCCAACCGATAGAATACTCGTCATGGGAGATGGCAAGCTGGGGATCCTCATCTCCCTTGCTTTGAATCTCACCGGGGCCGATGTAACGCTCGCCGGCAAACATGACGCAAAGCTTGCAATTGCCGGGGCACAGGGAGTCAAAACAAAGAACACCATTACTTCTCCGGTTCCTTCTGACTCCTATGACATTGTGGTGGAGGCTACCGGCACTCCCGAAGGTTTTGAGCTTGCCCTTCAATTAGTAAAGCCGCGCGGCATGGTTGTCTTAAAAAGCACGGTCGCCCGTGGAAAGGAAATAAACCTTGCACCTGTCGTAATCGATGAAATACAGATCATCGGCTCAAGATGCGGCCCCTTTGAACCGGCGCTGAGAGCGCTTTCCCGAAGGCTTATAGATGTAAAGCCTCTTATCGTAAAAATTTACAGACCGGAGCAGGCAAAGGAAGCCTTCGAAAAGGCTGAAGAAAAAGGCGCCCTGAAGGTTCTTATTGATTTCCGCTAACCATCTTTAAAAGAGATGCCGCAATATCCAGAGAAGTAAAATCGTCCTTCAGCAACGGTTCGATTATTTTGATATATCGTTCGAGCTTGCCCTCCTCAATGGTTTCTTTTATTTTATCCAGGAGCACCGTCGTTCTGACTTCTTCCACATCAGCAAATGAAGGTGTGGGTTGGCGATCGATTTTGATATTGGCGTATGTCTGTATCTCTCTCAGCTTATATATTTCCCTTCCCACCACAAAGGTAAAGGCGCGTCCCTTTTTGCCGGCACGGGCTGTTCTCCCTATACGATGAACATAATACTCTTCATCCTGCGGGAGGTCGTAATTGAAAACCGCCTCTATATCCTCCACATCTATTCCTCTTGCCGCTACATCGGTTGCCACAAGTATTTCAGTCATATTTTTCCTGAATTTACCCATTGCCCTGTCCCTTTGCGGCTGCGTTAAATCACCGTGGAGACTGTCGGCCATATACCCTCTTGCCTGAAGATGCATTACCACTTCATCCACTCTCCTTTTCATATTGCAGAAAACAAGGGAGGATTTCAGGTTATACATATCTATAAGACGGCAGAGCACCTCAAGTTTCATGCTTTCCTTCAATTCAAAATATACCTGTTTAACGCGGGGAACAGTAAGCTGCTTATGGACTACCTTGATAAACTCCGGGTTTTTCTGGTATCTTTTCGTAAGGTTAAGGATGGGTTTGGGCATGGTGGCGGAAAAAAGAAGAGTCTGCCTGTCTTCCGGGACTTTTCTGAGGATAGTTTCCACATCATCGATAAAACCCATGTTGAGCATCTCATCTGCCTCATCCAGGACAACCGTTCTGACATTATTCAACTTTAAAGTGCCGCGGTTTATATGGTCAATAGTGCGTCCCGGAGTGCCGATTACAATGTGGACACCTGTTTTTAAAGCCCGAATCTGACGGTCTATCGGCTGCCCACCGTATACGGGCAATATATTGATGTCTTTCCTGTACTTCAGGAGCCTCTTTAATTCCTCACATACCTGGATAGCCAGTTCCCGTGTAGGGCACAAAATAATAGCCTGCACGGTTTTTGATTTGGCGTGCAGTTTTTCAATTATAGGAATGCCGAATGCGATTGTTTTTCCTGTGCCTGTCTGTGACTGGCCGATTATGTCTTTCCCTTCAAGTACGACGGGAATGGTTTGTGCCTGGATAGGTGTTGTTTCTTCAAAACCCATATCCGCAACTGCTTTACTTGTTTCTCTCGACAAAGAGAGGTCTTCAAATTTTTCCGTCAAAATACATCTCCTTTATTGTTCTTTTGCAGCCGTGGATCAGTCAATCCTTGTTTCATTCCGTTGTTCTGTGATTAAAAAGAGGGATGGGTTGAGAACACGACAAGTCAGTATAGCATTATTCGCCAAATACTGCAAAAATTTACACAATTATGTTGACAGCACCATAATTTTTAATTAAGAATATTATAAAATGTAAGTATTATCTGAACTTAGATTTGTTATGATAAAAAGAACGTACATAAATGGATCAGGGGTTTTGGATAAAAAATGATGTTCAACGCTTTAGAACTGAGTAAAATGCGGAAGGAAAATACAAAAAGTAATTGCATACCTTAATTGTATGATCGGCAATGACCAAAATATCTTTTTAAAATTTCATGTCAAAAAAACAATGGGAACCGAATAAACAAAGGTAATATACGGTTGCATAAGAATCATTAGCCTTGCTTTATGGAGGCCTGATACCGGTAAATATTTGGGGGGATTACGATATTTATTTGGGTCTTGGCATTAATGATTTTCTTATGTTCATCTTGTTCGTCGGAAAAACAGGCACGGACCGGGTCACCGCCTCAGGAAGCGGGGCAGTCAAAGACGCAGGGTAACCGTGTTATAACGGGACAGGACGAACAGCTTGCCGATCTTGGTCTGACCGTACCCAGAATTTATGGGACGCAGGGGATTCAGATCAATTACCAGGCAGATAAATATCTTAATTTTTATGAAGATAAATCCCATACACTTCTTGTCGTTGTGTATCAACTTGGCACTGTCAATTCGTTCAGCAACCTGGCCAAGGACCAGGATGGCGTGAGCAAGCTGCTTAAGGGGAAGCTCTTTGATGACACCGCTATATACGTAAATCAGTTTTTTATTGAACCGGGCGAAAAGAGTCGCATGCTCATCGACCGCTTTGAAAACGTGAAATGGGTAGGAATTGTTGCAGGATATTATGACATGATCCTGGGCCGGATAACCGGATCATGGGAGATACCCGTAACGATCGAAAAAAAGGGGACTTACGGGTTCAGGAAAATGAAGGCAAAGATAGCCCCGTTGATAATCAATCTGTACCTTGGTCCATATTCTCTTCAGGAGGTATCAAACCAATGATGGAACCTGTGAGACCTGTATTCTGGTATCAGGGACTTTTTCTACAACCCCATCATTTTCAACGGATAGACCTGCATGGTCAATCGCTTGTATATCCGTTAGAAAAATATATGCAGCCTTATTTTTGGGGTATGTCCAGGATGACTATAGATGAAAATGCCCTCAAAGACAATGTATTTGAGTTATCCATCGGTGAATTTATTTTTCAGGATGGAACATGGGTATCGCTTTCAGAAAACGGTAAAATACGCCCCCGCTCTTTTAAGGGCTTTTGGGCAGATATGGAAAAACCGTTTAAGGTCTACATCGGGTTGCGTAAATGGGATCATAATGATAACAACGTAACTGTAGTGAGTAAGGAGAGCGATATCAGCATGGCACAATCACGCTTTATTTGCGATGAAAACCAGGAAGAAATAAAGGATTTATACATAAAAGGACAAGTTGCCCAGGTTAAACTGCTGAGCTATATTCTTAAGTTTTTTTGGGAAGGGGAGGTTTCTGATGCGGGAAATTACCATTTGATTCCTATTGCGATCTTGGAATTCAATGGGCAGGATGTTGTTTTATCGCGGGATTTTGTGGCCCCGACAGTTATCGTTTCGAGTTCGGCCAGGCTCTCGCAGATAGTAAAAGGCATAAGAGAGCTTATATCATCGAGGTGCCGGGTTCTCGAGGAGTATAAAAATCCAAAAGGTTTTCAATCGGCAGAATTTCAGTCTGTGTATTTAAGCTATTTCCTGGCGCTCTGTACATTAAACCGTTATCTTCCGGTATTCCAACACATCACCGAAACACCTCATGTTCATCCCTGGATTGTTTACGGATACATCCGACAATTTATCGGTGAATTAAGCTCATTTACCGACCGGATAGATGCAATCGGAAAACTTCAGAATGGGACTCATCTTGTGCCGCAATATAATCACGAAGATATTGGATACTGTTTTCAACAATCCCACATGCTCATTGAAGAAATTCTGAAGTCTTTCATGACCGGAATGGAAAATATTATTCATCTTGTCAGAGAAGACCGTTACTTCCGAGCAAAGATACCGGTGGAACTCCTGGACAATAAAAACATGTATTATCTTTTTATCAAGACATCTGAAGATAAAGAGACTGTAGTCGATGATGTAAAACGTGTTATTAAAACAAGTTGCGAAGAAGATATGTCGCTTCTTATTCAGAGGTCACTCCCGGGTCTTTCTCTTGTGTATATGCCGGAGTTGCCTATAGGACTACCCAAAAGGCTCAATGCCATCTGTTTTGAGATTAAACTTGTTAATCAGTATTGGCAGGGTATCACAATGCATTCCAACATCTGTCTTCACTGGAGTAATGCCCCTGAGGATGCAGCGATTGAAGTTGTGATTTTAAAACCATAATAGGATTGATATTGTGAAACTTTCCGATTGTTTTATGGAACTGATGGCCTATACGGGTTGTCTCCTGAAGGATATACCAAAAAAACAACCGGGCTATGAAGACGTTATGGAACAATACCGCAAGCTCATAGCTCATTCACAGGAATATGTAACTCATACATTTTCTACGAATGAAGACTGGCGAAAGGCTTTCTTTGCGGTATGTGCATGGGTTGATGAGAGCTTGCTCTGCTCGGATTGGTCCGGGAAGAAACAGTGGCTGGAATCACCGCTTCAATGGCTCTATTTTAACACGACAAATGCGGGAGAAGAGTTCTTTACCAACCTTGCCGGATTAGGCAAGGAAGATGGGTATATCCGGGAAGTGTACGGATATTGTCTGGTCATGGGTTTCAAGGGCAGTTTTTTTAAGCCGGAGAAAGGAGAAGAATTGAAAGAAATAAGGGATTCCAATCTCATGCTCATGAAGGAAAGCTCAGGCATGATTAATTCTCTGTTCTTGTTTCCGGATGCATATGATGTTCTGAAAAAGAAGAAAAAGCAAAGGACATTCAAAAGTTTTCTATTAATATTGCTTCTGGGTGCTGTGCCGGTTGTTTTTTTCATAATTCTTTTACTTTTCTACAAAGGGATACTGGATAAAATTGTCCTTAGGTACCTTCACTAATGTATTTTAAAAGGGATTAAGAAATTGCTGAAAATACTAAAGATAATATTAATTATTATCATCATAGGAATTTTGGGAGCGCTTGATTTCTGGATCGTTTTCAAAAAAGGATGGCCGTGGTGGGTGGGTGCGGCTGTCCTGGCAGGTATTTTAGGCTTGTGGATAGGGTTTCTCTTCTTCAGAAAATACTTTTTAAGAAGAAAAGAAAAAAAGTTTGTTCATCGTGTTGTTCAGCTGGATGAAGCGGCAATTAAGAGCGCTCCGCTTTATGAACGTCAGCAACTGCGTGAACTCCAGGATCAATGGAAAGAATCGATTGAATTACTGAAGAATTCGCATCTCCGTAAAACAGGAAATCCTCTTTATGAGCTTCCCTGGTTTATCGTGATTGGTGAATCAAACTCAGGAAAGACAACAGCGATAAAAAATTCCCACCTGAATTCACCGGTCAAAGATTTGAGCCGTGTTGCCGGAATTTCAGCGACCAGGAATTGCGACTGGTGGTTCTTCGATGAGGCGGTTATCCTTGATACTGCAGGACGTTATACCATTCCTGTTGATGAAGCCCAGGACAGGGAGGAATGGGAAAAATTCCTTACTCTTCTGGCCAAATACCGACACAGGGAACCCATCAATGGGGTGGTTATAACTCTTCCGGTGGATAAAATTCTTTCTCCCGACAAAACACCCCTTAGGGAGGATGGCCAGCTTATCCGAAAACGTATTGATCAACTCATGCGTACTGCCGGAGCGAAATTCCCTATCTATGTTCTTGTTACAAAAATGGACATGGTATATGGATTTACCGATGTGTTTCTTAAGCTTCCCGATGAGGATACAAAACAAGCTGCAGGTTTTTTAAATAAAACAGGAAATATGCGTTGGGAAGAAATGCTGGATCAAACTTTTGCCTCTATTACTGACAGTTTGAGAAATATATGTATTAATCTTATTGGTGTCATAGAACAACCGGAACCCGGGGTTTTGCTCCTGACGAATGAATTTAATACTTTGAAACCTGGCTTAAAAGAGTTTTTGAAGGCCGTTTTTGAAGATAATCCTTACCAGGAATCTCCGTTGTTCAGGGGTATATATTTTTCAAGCTCACGACAGTGTGATGAGCCCCTATCCGAATTCCTTCGCTCCATTGGTTATGTCCCACAAAAACAGGATAAATCAGTTGATAAAGGTCTGTTTCTGCGGGATTTTTTTGCGCAGATATTGCCCGGCGACAGATCGTTGCTTACCCATGTATATGAATATATACGTTGGAGGCGTTTGACGAGAAGTTTGGGCTTTGTATCATGGTTTCTTATATGGCTGTCTTTATGTGGTTTTTTGAGTTTTTCTTTTTTTCATGAAGTTAATACCCTTGGGAAATTCATGGAAGTATTCAATAGACCCCCAATACTGCATAAAGATGTGAGCGCAAATTTGCTTATGTTTGAAAAATACAGACTGGAAATTTCTAACCTGGAAAAAACAAACCGGATATGGTATTTCCCCACGTTTGGCCTTCAGGAATGCAAGAGGATTGAAAAAATAGCTAAAAAACATTATATTGACCTGTTCAATAGAGGATTCCTGCGGCAATTTGATACGTCTTTTTTTAGAAGGATCGATCAAATAGATGAATCAACCAATCCTGATATTATGGCGGATTATGCGGGCTATGCAATTGCCCGTGTCCGTTTGTTGGGTTCATACTTAAAAGACAGAAAGTTATCAGGCATTGCAGATTTCACAAAAACCTCAACGCGTATTATGAAGTTTCAATATCCCGATATACCATCCGAAATAGCGGATACGCTTGGCAATATTTACGGCTCATATTTGGAATGGAACGAAGACGGGACTGAGCCTGAACAAAGTTACAGGCTATTCAGAAACGCACTCATTATGATGCTGCGAAGACACAGAAGTTTAGAATGGCTTGTGTACAATCCTATACCTGATGCACCGGATGTCAGGTTGGAAGATTTCTGGGGTAGGCCGCGATTGGGTAGTTTTGATGAAGCAATTTTTGTTTCCGGCGTTTACACAAATGAGGGCCGGAAACATATAGAAACTTTTCTTAAAACACTTGAAGAAGTGCTGAAAGATAACAAGCTGTTACAAATCAGCATCGAAAAATTTTGGAAGTGGTATTATGATGGATATTATAGAGAGTGGGCATTGTTTGCTTCTTCTTTTTCGAAGGGTAAAGGCATTCTTGATACCGATGCAAGCAGGCAGACAATGGCTACACAAATGACTACCGGCCAGAATCCATATTATTTTTTCATAAAACGTCTTACAACCGAAATGCCCGCATCAAAACAATCCGGCAAAACACCCTCATGGGTGACGCTTGTGTCGGAACTGGAAGGGATAATAGAAAAATCAATGCAGTCAAAGAAAACAGGAGAAAAAAAAGGAATGAAGGGTTCAGTGGAGGGAACAATAGAAAAAATAACACAGGAAGTTAAGAAGATTGACGCAAAACAGGAAAAGATCGCTGAGCGGCGTGACATGGCAGCGAAGATATTCGGGGAATATGAGGATGCCCTTCAACAGATTGCCCCCCTGGTAAGTTCCCGGGAAACATGTTACCAAATGGTTTCTGATCTTTTTTCGGGCCAATCCAATCTTTCCGAAAGCAAATCGCCCTTTAACGTTGCATATGTGAAATATCTTACCTTTAAACATATGATAGAGAATAACGAGTATTTTGAAAATGTTGGTTTCGTCTGGAAGCTTTTCGGCGGCCCTCTGGACTACCTTATACAACATGGTATCAATAATGCGGCATGCATTCTTCAGGAACGATGGGAAGGCGATGTGCTTAATAAACTGGATACCGTTCCGCAGGAAGGACATCTAAAATTGTTTTTTGATAAAAAAGACGGTGTAGTATGGAAATTCAGGGATGGACCTGCAAAACCGTTCATTATGTTAAAAAAATGGGGATACTACCCGCGAAAGGTATATGAAAACACAATTTACGAAAACCACATTCCTCTTGAATCTGATTTTATCAAATTTTTAAATTCAAAAGAAAGTACCGTGGTGGAATATAGGCCAAAATATGCCGTGAAAATTGAAACAGTGCCTATACTGGCAAACGACGATGCCCGCCTTAAGCCTATTGGAAATATTCTTGCACTGCAGTGCAGCAATGATGATATGTCTCTGCATAATTATAATTATCCTGATGCAAAGACCTTTGTGTGGGCGCCGGAGACATGCGGCAACACAACACTTAAGATCATCTTTCCCGGTTTAACCTTGACCAGAACCTACGAAGGCAAACAGGGATTTGCACAATTCCTGTCTATGTTTCGGACCGGCAGTAAAACGTTTAAGCCATACGATTTTCCCGACAAACAGAAGGAACTCACTAAGATTGGCGTCAAATGGATAAAAGTAAAATACCGGATAGAAGGTGGGGAACAGGTTATTAACGTCTTCAGGAAGACTTCCAGAACATCCCGGCTGCCGGCGGTAATTGCTACATGTTTATCCAGATGATTGATGTATTATACCGGGGAAGAAAATGGAACTGATTGAAATCGGAAAACTGCCGATAGCTGATAATGCACCGGCAGGGGAAGATATTCGCAGTGATGCAATTTTCAGTGACCTGTCTGCAGAAATTGAAAAAATGTCTTCACCGTTTTCTATGAGCAGTGCTGATTGGAAAAAGGTTTTGAATCTTTCAAGCGATATCATACAGAATCGTTCCAAGGATCTGCTTGTCTTAAGCTACTTGTGCGTGGCATTAGAAAAGACGCGAGGCCTGAAGGGATTGGCTATCGGTGTCCATATATGCAGGGATATGCTTTCCACATATTGGGAATCAATGTTCCCATCTAAAAAACGGATGCACGGACGTAGAAATGCAATAGAGTGGTTGGTAGAAAAAATTACGACAGATATTGAGGGTATGCAAACAGAAGAATGGCCAAAAGATAGCATTGAGGGTTTTCTTGACGACTTAAACGGGGTCAACACTTTTCTGCGTGAGAACATGGATGAAGCTCCTGCAATGGATTCTTTAATTGCCGCTATAGTCCCGTTGATAAGAGAAGAGGGGGGCAGATCCGAAAAAACCATTCAGGAGCCGGTTGATGAACCTGCAACAAAAGGGAATCCGGCGGCAAAGACATTAAATACTTCAAATAACGTACATATAATAAAAATAAATCCGGATGAAGGTCCTCAACAAATGCTCAATCAGGGCATAAATATGTTGAGGGTTATTTCTTCTGCCTTGATGCAGCAGAACAAGCTGAATGCGGTAGCTTTCAGGTTAAACAGGATCATTGCCTGGGCTTCAGTTGAACAGGTACCGCCTGACGGGGAGGGGAAAAGCCTGATACCTCCCCCCGATGAACAGGTCATAAATTACCTTAAAGATCTGTGTGAGTCGGGAAAATGGAAAGATCTTCTTGATGCCTCCGAAACGAGAATTCCTCAGTTTCCTTTCTGGCTTGACCTTAGCTATTATGTGGTTGAATCATTGAAACATCTCGGGGAAAAGGCGCTCAGCGAAGAAATTGAGGGGGAAACGGCTCTATATGCTAAGCGCTTACATGGCATAGAACGTCTTTCTTTTTCCGACGGGACACCATTTGCAGACCAGAAAACAAGGGATTGGATTAAAGACCTATATAAAAAAACTGAAAACCGGGCACCTACTGTTATTCAAAATACTATTTTACAGCAACAAATCGATCAAGAGCTGGCAAGGGCGCGTTCTATAGCCCGGGAAGGTAATTTATCTGCAGCATTACAGAACTTCAAAAACAAAATAACAGGGGCATCTTCAGAAAGGGACCGTTTCCTATGGCAAATCAGCCTATGCGATTTTCTGTCGCAATCAAAATATATACAATTTGCCGTTCCTTATTTTCAGGAGTTGATCCGGTGTATTGATGTGTACAGGATTGCAGAATGGGAACCGGCTTTGGCTGTGGAAGCTTTTGTTGTTGTGTTATCGGGATTGAGTGTTTATGGAGGCGAGGGGAATACGATTCTTGTCCGGGATGTATTAAACAGACTCATTCTCCTTGATCCTTCGAAAGCGATGAATTTTGTGTCATAGTGCTTATTTGCGACCTTCCATGGCCTGCAGGAGGATTCAATGATGGTTTCATCCGCATCCTCACCAAGGGAAAGAGCGGGTTGGGATAGTTTCATCTCCGTGGAATCATCGAAGCCTCCGTTGGGGTGCTGAGGGTCTGTTTTGTTTTTAAAAAAAAACAAACACAAAAATAAAAAATTGATTGCAAAATTTATTTGTTTTGTTAAAATGTTTGTGATACTGATTTAAATATCAGTATATTACAAAGATTTCTAAAAGGGGGTGCATGATGGCAAAAGAGGGTTCCGTTGCTCCAAAGGAAAGGGTGAATATAGTATATCGGCCTGCGACAGGAGATGTAAAGGAAGACGTAGAACTCCCATTAAGGGTGCTGGTTGTAGGGGATTTTACATTACAAAAGGATGAAAGGGCCATTGAGGATCGGAAACCTATAAATATTGATAAGGATAACTTCAATGATGTCCTGGATGCCCAGAAATTAAGTTTGGAAACAGTCGTACAAAACAGGCTTTCAGACGAACCCGATGCACAGATGGGAATCAGCCTGGACTTTAAAAATATAAAAGATTTTGAACCGGATGCTATCATACAGAAAATTCCTGAGCTGAAAAAGCTGATGGATCTACGGGAGGCATTGAAGGCACTGAAGGGTCCCCTTGGGAATATTCCTGAATTCAGAAAGAAAGTGCAGGAACTTGTTCAGGACGAAAGCGTTAGAGTTCGTCTGTTAAAAGAACTTGGTATCGAAGGCTAAGGGGGTGAAACGTGGTAGAAAAAGTTGAAAAAATGCAACAGCCGGATGAAACAAAAGATGTTGAGCAGCCTTCTCTTTTGGATGAAATTGTTGCGGCAACCCGTCTGAAACCGACAGATGAAGCGTATGCTATCACAAAACAAGGGCTCCAGGCTTTTATCGATGAGCTGCTGAAGCCTGACAAGGAAATGCATGTCACAGCATCTGCTGTCGATGAGATGATTGCAGAGCTTGATCAGAAACTAAGCAGGCAGATGGATGTAATACTGCACAATGAAGAGTTTCAAAAACTTGAATCCTGTTGGCGTTCCTTAAAATTTTTAGTTGATCGTACGGATTTCAGGGAGAATATTAAAGTTGAAGTTATGAATGCAAAAAAAGAAGACTTGTTGGGTGACTTCGAAGACGCACCCGATATTACTAAATCCGGTCTTTACAAGATTGTTTACACGCAGGAGTATGGGCAATTCGGCGGCCAGCCGTATGGTTTGATCATAGGCAATTATGAGTTTGCCCCTTTACCCCCTGATATTAAGTTGCTTCAAAATATTGCAAGCATTTCCACTATGGCGCATGTGCCGTTCGTCGCGGCGGCAGGGTCACAGTTTTTCGGGCTCGATGATTTTGCCGATTTACCAAACCTGAAAGATCTTAAGTCAATTTTTGAGATGCCACAGTATATAAAGTGGCAATCATTCCGGGAATCGGAGGATTCCCGTAATGTTGGTCTTGTATTGCCGCATTTTCTTCTCAGGATACCATATGGACCTGATACGCAGCCGGTGAAAAGCTTTAATTACAAAGAAGATGTCTCGAATGGAAATAAAGTATTCCTTTGGGGTAATGCCGCTTTTGCCTTTGCTACGCAAGTTGCCGACAGTTTTGCAAAATATCGGTGGTGTGCAAATATCATAGGGCCACAGGGGGGTGGCACCGTAGAGAATTTGCCTATTTATCAGTACGAGGCAATGGGTGAATTACAAACCAAGATACCGACAGAGATTCTTATTTCGGAGAGAAGGGAATTTGAACTGGCGGAAGAAGGTTTTATCGGGCTTACCATGAGAAAAGGAAGCGATAATGCAGCCTTTTTTTCAGCTAATTCGGTCCAGAAACCAAAAGTGTTTCCTAATACGCCTGAAGGAAAACAGGCTGAATTAAATTACAAACTTGGTACCCAACTTCCATATACATTTGTGGTAAGCCGCTTTGCTCATTATCTAAAGGTCATTCAGCGCGAAAATATCGGTACATGGAAAGAAAGGGGGGATTTAGAGACAGAATTAAACAATTGGATACATCAATACGTGGCTGATCAGGATAATCCTTCGCCGGGTGTACGAAGCAGACGTCCCCTGAGGAAGGCTTCTATCCAGGTTGTTGATATAGAAGGCGAACCAGGATGGTATAGGGTTAATATGCAGCTCCAACCGCACTTTAAGTACATGGGCGCTTCCTTCACTCTATCGCTTGTCGGGAAGCTTGATAAAAAATAACACCTGCAATCAGTATTGATGCGGATGTTAAACAAAAAAGGGGGGATTAATCATGTCAATGACAAGCTACATGAAAATTCAGGGTAAAACACAGGGCGAAATACAGGGCGATTGTACCCAGCAAGGCCGGGAAAATATGATTCTTTGTTACAGCCTGAATCATTCCGTAGAGATTCCCAAGGATACACATACCGGTTTGCCGACCGGCCAGCGAATCCACCATACATTTAAAGTTGTTACCAATATGGGGAAGCACACCCCGAAATTGTTTCAGGCGTGCTGTACAGGTGAATCTCTCGATGTAGAAATGCATCTGTATCACATTAATGAAAAAGGTCAGGAAGAAAAATACTTTCAGATAAAGATGCAGAATGCCATTGTAGTTGAGTCGAGAGAGTGGTATCCGGAAACGTTTCTTGAGAAGAATAAACCATACAAGCATATGCAAGATATTTCCTTTACCTACGAGACGATCATCTGGACAGATGTGGTTAACGGTATCGAAGCAGAAGATTCATGGAAAAAACCAAAAAGTGGTTGAAAATGCATAAAAATAACTATCCGAGTTCGCCTGTGATATTCATAAAGGCATGCGCCTGTCCTCCCGATGGGCAGGTTGCTGTCTTTTATAATATACATATGAGAAATAAGTGTTTGCTTAGTGACCATCTGCCGATTATAAACATCATTTGTTCATGAACATATTGACATGCATGAAGAACTTTTAATTGAGAGGATCAGGAATCTGGAGCTCAAAGGCAGTACAGGGAGCGAAAGGAATCAACCTGATGTTCTAAGATCAATTATCAATCATTTGCAGAGATTACTTAATACCCGTCAAGGAAGTGTTCCGATTGCCGATGATTATGGCATGCCGGAATTTGTAAATTTTCAGGGAGGAAACTTTTCGGAAACAGCCCAAAATATTGCAAATGAGATCGGAAGGATAATTCCAAAATATGAGCCACGCCTTGAAGGGGTACGGGTAACGTATGTTCCGGATGCAAGTGGTTTTCTTTCTCTACAATTCAAAATACAGGCCGATATTGTACATGTCAGGGGTAAAACATTTTCAATCGAACTGAAAACAACCATTAATTCGGATGGAAAGATTAACGTAACGGAATAGACATGTGGATTTTTTAAATTTGATCTGAAAATATTGAAAGAAGAAAAAAGCAAGACATTTATGGATAGAATAAGAGGCAAAATTGTTTAATAAATATTATCAACAGGAATTGCAGAAACTTCGCGAATTAGCCGTGGAGTTTTCAAAAGAGCATCCGGTCGTTGCGCCGATGCTTCGAGGTCCGACTCCTGATGCGGATGTGGAAAGATTATTGGAAGGTGTTGCTTTTTTAAACGGATTACTCCAGGAAAAATTGAATGATGAATTTCCGGAGATAGTCCAGGGTTTGATGGATGTTGTGTTCCCGCATTATCTATGTCCCATTCCATCAATGTCTATTGTCAAGTTTACTGCAAAACAGAACTTGAAAGAAACAATAACCGTTCCGGCAGGAGTTTCCCTCGCATCAACCCCTGTTGATGGTACGCCGTGTATTTTTAAGACTTGTTTTGAAACGGAGGTTCACCCTTTGCATCTTATTTCCGCGGAAACAAAGGCACAAACGAGCGAATCCAACCAATTAACTATGGCGCTGCAACTTACAGGGTTGAACCTTTCGCAATGGAAACCAAAGGGACTTATGTTTTTCCTCGGAAGGCCATCTTCTCAGGCTACGGATCTTTTCATGTTGCTTACCCGTTATCTCAGGCAAATTATCATCAAGCCTCATGAAAATGGAAATGCCTGCGTTCTTGAGCCGGAATGTCTGGTGTCTACCGGTTTTGAACAGGATAATAATCTTCTGCCCTTTCCGACGCAGGCCTTTTCCGGTTACAGACTTATTCGGGAATATTTTGTGATGCCCTCCAAACTTCTTTTTATGGAGTTGAGGGGCTGGGAAAACTGGAAAAACAGAGGTGATGGAACGGGATTTGAAGTTACATTTGACTTTCTACCCTCACCCGTTCCCATACCTTCGATTACCACAAGTCAGATTGTCCTGTTTGCTGCACCGGTTATTAACCTGTTTAAGATGGATGCAGAACCGGTTGTATTTGACCATCATTCGGAAAAGATCCGTATAAAACCGGCCGGAGTACAATCAAACCATTGCCGGATATATGACATAATTAAGGTGACAGGATTTACACAGGGGGATATGCATAAGACTGAATATGCTCCACTGGAATTTTTTTGTCGTTCGGGCATTGATAAACCGATCTATCAGGTGATGCGTTCCAGATCACCCGTTGATGATTCCCCGGAAATATTCCTTTCTTTTCCGTATAGAGAATCGGACACAATTGAACAACGCACGCAGATATTGTCGGTTGAGCTGAACTGTACGAACGGCGCCCTTCCCGAAAGGCTTGCGCTCGGCAATATATGTGTGGAGACGTCCGATTCTCCTGAATTTTTAACATTCGAAAATATTATTCCTACGACAGCAATCATTGACCCGCCGCTTGAGAGAAATGTCCTCTGGAAGTTCCTGGCCCACCTGTCCCTTAACTATCTTTCTATTGCCGATACGGACAATCTCAGGGATATGCTCTCCTTATATGTTCCCGATTCGAGGGATAAATGGAAAGTGGAAGCTAACATGAAAAAAATAGCGGGTATTTTGAATATTACTGTAACACCGGATAGGCGTTTGTTCCGAGGCAACATGATACAGGGACACCGGATAGATTTGCTGATGAATAAGGATTATTATGGCGGTTTCGGCAGTTTATATCATTTTGCCTCGATGCTTGATGGATTTTTTGGCATTTTTAGCGCAATGCACACGTTTACCAGGCTCAGCGTGAAAGAAAGCAACACAGGGGAGATCTTTACATGGTTGCCACGGATGGGAACACGGTATTTGATCTAAAAGAGAAACTGCTGTCGGAAGGGTTTCGTTATTCATTTATCCAGATATATCGGTTATTAAGAAAATATATCATTGTTGAAACCGGTGCGACCGAGGATGAACTTTTTCGCAAAATCGGGGTAAGACCCGATCTATCGCTGAGCTTTCCACAAAATGATGTTGTCTCTGTATCGGAAGGAAAAGATAACCCGGACCATTACTCCATAATTTGCACCTTTTTAGGTCTTTATGGCGTTTCTTCACCATTGCCTTCCTTCTATTCAGAGGATCTGATCAGGGATTCACTGGTAGATATATCCATTACAAGGGATTTTTTTGATATTATTAATTCTTCCGCATACCGCCTCCTTTTCCAGTGCTGGGGGAGATATCGCCTTTTTTACCAGCTCGCGGAGAGTTTCAATACGCAAACACTTGAAAGGCTCTACTGCCTTTTGGGAATTTCGAGCGACAGGATAAAGGAATGTTTCGAGGAGCCTTATGAACTTCTACGTTATATCGGGCTTGCCACACAGTTCCCAAGATCAGCAGAGGGACTGCGGGTTTTGCTTGCCGATGCATTCGATGAGCCAAGCTTCCGGATTGAACAGTGTGCCTCCAAAATGCTTGGGATTCCGGAGGATCAGCGGCTTATTCTTGGATTGCAGGCGCATAACCTTGGCGAGGACAGCTGCATAGGCATTGAGATTACCAGTTGTACGAGCCATTTCCGGATTCATGCCGGCCCTTTAAGCGGCTGTAACTTTAGAAAAATGGCGCTCGATCGGAATTTTTTTAACAGGCTGAAAAGATTGGTCCGTTTCTATCTTGATCAGCCGCTTGGATGGGATATCGATATAGAGTTGGCGTCTGAGGATATACGGCCTGTTTCTTTAGGAGGGGCTGATTGGTCCACGTTGGGCTGTGATACCTGGCTTCCCGCGGAAAGATCAGTGACGGAAAATGTGGTCGGATTTTTGCCGGTTTAATATTTTTATCCCGGATACGTCATTGGAAACGGTGCTCATTTAATGGAAAATCCGGGTTTATTGAAAGACAGGGTAAAATGATCATTTTGCAGGTGTATTTAAAAGGGCAACAAAAAAAGGAGATTGAAACGTATGATAATGGTAGATATCAAATCTTTATTGCTGCATCTTAATAGCATTTGTACGAACACCCTGCAATCGGCGGCTGGATTGTGCATATCAAGAACACATTATGAAATTAGCGTGGAACACTTTACGAGTAAACTCCTGGATAACCAACGTTCCGATTGGCCGCTTATATTCCAGTATTTTAATCTCGATACAATACGTCTGCATAAGGCCTTGGATGCAGCACTGGAAGAGTATAAAACGGGCAATTCGGGTAAGCCTGTTTTTTCTCCGTTATTTCTCGATCTGATACAGGATGCATGGCTTATCGCGTCGGTGGATCTGGAAGAGAGGAGCATCCGTTCGGGTGCAATCCTTCTGGCTTTTTTATCAAAACCGAATTTGTTTGCTTCGGGACGGTATATCGATTTCCTTAAGACAATCGGGCGCGATGCGTTGTTAACAAAATTCTGGGATATTACTAAGAACTCAGTTGAAAACGACCGGGCGCAGAAAATATCAACACCGGAGCTTACCGGAAAAGAGGGCAGGACTTTCATAGATCGTTACTGTATAGATTTTACTGAAAAAGCCTTACAGGGCGATATCGACCCTGTCTTTGGAAGGGACAATGAGATTCGTCAGATCATTGATATTCTCGGCAGGCGAAGAAAGAATAATCCGATTTGTGTCGGCGACCCGGGTGTAGGAAAAACGGCTGTTGTTGAAGGCATGGCGTTAAGGATTGCCAAAGGAGATGTCCCTGACATGTTAAGGAATGCTGCACTTCTGGGGCTTGACATGGGATTACTTGAGGCCGGTGCAGGTATAAAAGGTGAGTTTGAAAGTCGTTTGAAGGGTATTATTGATGAAGTCAAGGCATCCGAAAAACCGATTATCCTTTTTATAGATGAAGCGCATACCTTAATTGGCGCCGGTGGTACAGCGGGAGGAAGTGATGCGGCGAATCTCCTGAAACCGGCCCTTGCCCGTGGGGAATTGCGGACTATTGCTGCGACAACCTGGAGTGAGTACAAAAAATATTTTGAAAAGGACCCGGCTCTCGCACGCCGGTTTCAACTGGTCAAGCTTGATGAGCCGGGAGTGGATCTCACGATTCTCATTCTGAGAGGCATTAAAGAGAGCTATGAAGTTGCCCATAAGGTTGTTGTTAGGGATGATGCGATAATTGCTACTGCAGAACTTTCCGATCGTTACATAACAGGGCGTTTTCTTCCGGATAAGGCAATCGATCTTCTGGATACAAGTTGTGCGAGGGTCAAAATTAATATGACAGCTAAGCCTGCTGCACTGGAAGATACGGAAAGAGAAATTCAGGCGTATGACAGGGAAATAAAGGCTATAGAACGGGACCGGGAAGATGGGGTTACCGTGGATGAGGAAAAATATGAAGAAGCTGTCAAAAAAAGGGAAGCATGCGTAAAAGGCGCCGGTACACTCAGAGAACAATGGCTTAAGGAAAAGGAAGCAGCATCAAATGTAATAAAAATCAGGGAACTCATAAATACGGTTGCCGGTGACGATATAAACAAAAAAAAGGAACTGCATGCGAAGCTTAAAAAAGCTGATCTGCAATTGAGAGAAATACAGAAAAATAAAGCAATGATTCAGATCGAAGTTGACCCCGATGTTGTAGCGCAGGTAGTCTCCGACTGGACAGGAATTCCTCTTGGCAAAGTTCTCAAAGATGAAGCGGAAATGATTATTAATCTTGAAAAAAGACTGAAGGAAAGGATCAAAGGGCAGGATGATGCTATATTAATACTGGCCGAAGTGATCAGGGCATCCAAAGCCGGCATCAAGAATCCGAACCATCCTATCGGTGTATTCCTCTTTGTTGGACCGAGCGGTGTAGGTAAAACAGAGACCGGGCTTGTCCTTGCGGACCTGCTTTTCGGGAGTGAACGACACGTTGTCACGATTAATATGAGTGAATTTCAAGAAAGTCATACTGTAAGCAGACTTATTGGCTCCCCTCCCGGATATGTAGGATACGGGGAAGGAGGAATGCTTACGGAAGCGGTACGTCAGAAACCATATTCTGTTGTTCTTCTTGATGAGGCAGAGAAGGCTCACATAGATGTAATGAACCTTTTCTATCAGGTTTTTGATAAAGGCATGTTATCTGACGGAGAGGGGAAAGAGATAAGCTTCAAAAATACGATCATCATTTTAACGAGCAATCTTGCGTCGGACGTTATCAACGAAATGAGCCGGTCAGAAGAGCGTCCTCCTGCAGATGCCTTAATCGGTGCTATCCGTCCCATTCTGTCGGCTCACTTCAAGCCTGCGTTGTTAGGCAGAATGACGATTGTACCCTATTATAGTCTGGACAAGAAGGCAATGCGCTCGATTGTTGAGCTGAAAATAAAAAAGATCCAGGCAACTCTAATGGAGAATAATAAAATGAATTTTTCCTATTCATCTGCCGTATTGGACCAGATTACCGCAAGGTGTACAGAAGTAGAAACCGGTGCGCGTAATATTGAATATATTTTTGATGCCAACATTCTACCGAAATTATCACAAACGATTCTGTCCAATATGAGCGCGGGAAAGATGCCGTCTTCTGTGCATCTGGACGTTGGAAATGATGGAATATTCACATTTAAGTTCAAAGGATGACAACAAGAAAAAGGGGAGTTATGTGTAGAAGGGATCTTTTTAAATACCTTGTAATGTTGCTGATTCTTGTTGTTCCGGGATGTAATGCCGCCAAGAAGGGGGTATTGCCCAGAGACTATCGTTCTCATTACGCGATCGTACCTGTTGTTCCGCAGATTATTGCCGACGATGAGAAAATGTGGGAAAAGATTGATGATTATACGCGCCAGAAGGTGTATTTTAACGACCGCTTGACGCTTCAAATCCTTGAGATAGCAAAATCGGATATAACCAAAAATATCAGAACAAAACATCAATACAATGACATGATAGGGTATGTGCAGGAGGGTAGCGCCATTATTATGGTTGATAAGGATACTCGCCGGATCGGTCCGGGTGGAGTTTACATTATACCTTCAAATGTACCCTATGATGTGCTTTCTGCATCTCAAAAGAGCGTGATTATCAATCTTTATACCCCGCCACCGGAACAGTTACGTCCTGTTCCGGCTATAATACCCCGTTTTGGAGAAAATGAAATCAAGAGTTTAGTCTATAAATGGTTTGCATATTTCGATGAAAAGAAGGATATTGAAAGTTTCCTTACATTTTTAACGGATACGGATTTTGACATGCGTTTATCTGACACAAAAATCGGTTCATGGCAGGATTTCCAAGATTGGTATGCAGCGTGGCTCAAAAAGATTAAAACAAATGTACATAAGATTGAATACGTAAAGGTATCATCTAACGGTAAAGGACAATACATTATTGAATTGTCCTTTACATGGAAAGCTACTACCTACGATAGCGGCGATATCGAGAAACGATATAGCGGCAACTGGGTGATGGCTGATACGTGGGGCGATTCTCCAAAAATAATAACATATATAGAAAAAGAATTGCCGTAATGCTGTTCATGTACACATCGCATATCATACCGTGATACTTGACATTTATCGGTATAGCATATATTAAATTATTCAGGTAGTTCATTTTGGTTCTATCGGGGGATTAAGGCAGTTGAATTGTACTGACAGTTGTTAAATAGTTGTAAAGAATGCTATTGGAATTTGCAATCGGTAAGGAAGTAGTCATGCCGTACCTGACATCCAATAAGTTTTCATTCACCTCAAAAGCATTCCCCGCCGACACCTTCGGCGTCGTATCCTTTACCGGCACTGAAGGCATCTCCCAACCCTACGAATTCGATATCACCCT
>Ga0209749_1000541_pt1 | contig 49368 bp, 49 predicted proteins | sample EPASupsiteSAE347_FD_187267 | JGI IMG/M metagenome (GOLD analysis project Ga0209749, IMG submission 187267) | Bioremediated contaminated groundwater from EPA Superfund site, New Mexico - Sample SAE3-47 (SPAdes) (version 2) | ecosystem: Environmental > Aquatic > Deep subsurface > Groundwater >... | reverse complement strand
GATTGTCGATTTTCTCAGATTTGGCCTGTGTTTCCAAAGGTCAACTCTTGGAAACCCAATGAAATTGGGTAAGATAAGATGCTTATATTTTAAATTTTAGTAAAATCATTGTTTTTAGAGGTGCCCTAAAGAAAGATGTAAGGTTTCAGGAAGGGTTGAATGCTTGTATCAACTGTGGTACCTGCACGGCGATCTGCCCTGCTGCCCGTTTTTATAATTACGATCCCAGGATTATTGTTGAAACGGTTCAAAGGGGCAATGAGGATGATATTTTAGCTCTTTTAGAATCTGATACTATTTGGTACTGCGGAGAGTGCCTAAGCTGCAAAACCCGTTGTCCGCGAAATAATACCCCGGGTTATATAGTCCAATCCTTACGAAATCTATCCCAGGAACTCGGATGTTTTACAAAATCGGAAAAAGGAAGGCAACAGGTTATCGTCAAGAGGAAAGTTGGTGAAACCATGATCAAATATGGATATTGTGTTTTCCTGGATGAAATCGATCTGGACGGACATCCGGAACAAGGACCGGTTTGGCAATGGTATAAAGATAATGCTGATAGCATTTTAAAAAGACTTGGCGCAAATTACAAGGGTGCCGGCAGCGGTACATTACGAAAAATAAGCAACGAGGATTTGTCAGAACTCCAGCGGATTTTTGACGTCACCGGGGCTACCAAACGGTTTGATGATATTGAAAAATATATTAAAAATGAGGCTATTCCCAAATCGAACCGGTCATGAAGATTGACGGGAAACAACGTCTTTGGAATGAATATCAAAAGGATATTGCAGATGATCATTATTATTTTGCACGGAGCTGTATTCGGCAAAATTTCTTCCCGGGTTCTGAAATTACTTTTCTCAAAATATTAAGAGATTATCTCCATAAGGATATCTTCGACGATTGCCATCAGACCACATGCACCGGGATTGCCTATCATTCAGCATTAGTCCCTTTTGAAACCACAAGAGCCGTTGTCGCTCGCCAATTCTCATTGATGAACCAGGCTGATTACAAAAATTTTGTCCCGTCCTGTGTTACCTCCTTTGGCGTTTATTCTGAAGTGATCGAAACTTGGAAAAACTTTCCTGAAGCATTGGATCAATCACGCCAACAACTGAAAGAAGCTACAGGCAGGGAATTTTCGTTGCCGGAAAATATTGCACATACCAGTGATATCATCTATAAATACAGGAATGAGATTGCAAAACAATCAAAATACAAACTGACCAACCGAAGCACCGGTGAACCATTAAGAGTGGTGGAACATATCGGTTGTCATTATGCTAAGATGTTCCCCAAAAAAGGTATTGGCGGAGCGGAATATCCCTATGTTCTCGCCGGTATGGTAGAAGCCTGGGGAGGAACAATTATTGATTACCCCGAAAGACGTCATTGCTGTGGATTTGGATTCAGGAATTACATAATAAAAGAAAATCGTGGTTATTCTCTCGCCAATTCAAAAATAAAATTTGAATCAATGGAACCTTATAAACCCGATTTTATCGTCGCCAATTGTCCTGGATGCACCTATTTTCTGGATCGCTGGCAATACGTAATTGCGGAAATGACGGGTAAAACTTATGGAAATGATGGATATGGAATCCCTGTTCTCACTTATGAAGAGATGGCCGGTCTGGTATTGGGAATGGATCCCTGGGATTTAGGATTGCAGCTCCATCAGGTTTCAGTTGAATCTTTACTTAATAAAATGAGAATTGAATATGATCCTTCAACGAAACACAATGGGTACCAGAATGAAAACATTGGAGAACCCATGAAGCCGGACTACCTGAAGATTTAGGAACTGACCTTTTTTTTAACATGGAATAATCTCTTTACGTCTGGATAAAGATACCAGCAAAAAAGAATTGCTGAAAGCAAGAGTAGTCCTTTGCCAAGAAGGCAATAAGGGCCGCAAAAATATGATTCTCCAAAGCCAAAAAGACAAGAAACACAACCCAGGATTGCCATCAGCAGATAGTCGATAAAAATTAAAAGGGGTAATCCGATAAATAATTTTAATAAAAATGTTGTTTTCATGTTGTAGATTATAAACAACAAAGATAATGAACTTATGTTCATAATACAAGATAAATCTTAATAAATTTGTAATAAAATACCGGAGATATGGGAAATCGTTCGCATCAGCATGAAAATCCTTCCGGCAGATTATTTATCAGTATCCTGCTGAACGGGCTGATCACCCTTGTTGAGATTGTCGGCGGGATTTTCTCCAATAGCCTGGCCTTAATTTCAGATGCCATTCATAATCTGGGTGATACCCTTGCTTTGATACTTGCCTGGTTGGCAAACAATGTCAGTGGCAGAAAACCCAATGCCAGGCGCACTTTCGGGTACAAACGATTCGAGATACTGTCAGCGTTCATTAATGCATCAATCCTGGCGGCGATTTCCATTTATCTTATTTATGAAGCCATACTGCGATTTCTTCATCCGGAACCCATCCGGTCAGCCCTGATGCTGATTATTGCAGTTATCGGGCTGGGTGCAAACCTGGCCTCCATGTTGTTTCTGCACCGTGACTCGATCAAAAACCTGAACATAAAAGCAGCATATGTGCATCTGCTGGGCGACACATTATCTTCCGTGGCAGTTATTGGAGGTGCAATTCTTATCTATTATACAAAGGTTGTATGGATTGACCCATTGCTAACGCTTATCATCAGTATCGTGATTATCATTCAGGCATATAAAATCTTGCGTGAATCCGTCGATATCCTAATGCAAAGCACACCCGAAAATTTAAATCTCGATGAGATTAAAATCGTTCTTGAAGAACATCCAATGATCCGGAATATCCATCATGTTCACTGTTGGCGGCTCCAGTACCATGACATCCTGTTCGAAGCTCATATTGAAACCTCTGAAGACTTATTGCTGAGTGATTCCAACAAATTACTGAAAGAAGTTGAGACAATTTTAAAACAAAAATTCAATGTCTCCCATACGACCCTTCAGGTGGAATTTGATGTTTGCGGAGATAAGGCAATGATCAAGCTACCATAATCAATTGACGCTAATTATTTTCCAGCTATTACGACCATAAAAAAAGCGTTCAGGCCATAAGCTTGTAACAGGATAAAAAATTTTCCTTGTTTCCTTTTATTTCTAAAGAATTTGAACCATATTTACCTTGTAATTTTAAAGTATATGTAATATATTTGCCTTGTATTTCTAAATTATCAGAATAATGGAACGATTATTTACTCAGAAGTTGAATGAATGGAAAAATTCGTTGAAAAGGAAACCACTCATCATCAGAGGAGCCCGTCAGGTCGGGAAATCATATACCGTACAGGACTTTGGCAGAACACATTTTAATGGAAAGATCCATGCGGTTGATTTTGAAAAGCATCCGGATTGGGTTGACGTTTTTGAAAAGAACCTTGATCCCGCCCGGATTATCAGTGAACTGGAACTTCTGTTGAATACTTCCATAAACACGGCAACGGATTTGCTTTTTTTTGATGAGATACAGGCAGCGCCAAAAGCAATCATGTCATTGCGCTATTTCTGTGAAGAGATGCCAAACCTTCATTTGATTGCCGCGGGATCTCTTCTTGAGTTCACTATAAAAGCGATATCTTTTCCCGTTGGAAGGGTGAGCATTTTAAATATGACACCAATGAACTTCTATGAATTTCTGAAGAATACCGGGAAAGAGAAACTGGCTGATATCATTCTTGAAAAACCTACCAGACTATCGGATCCCATTCATTCCACGCTCCTCGATGCACTAAAACAGTACATGTTCATCGGAGGCATGCCGGAATGTGTTGATTTATGGCGGAATTCCAACAGCATGACAAGGGTTTTTAAAATACAAACCGATCTTGTGGAAACCTATCGTCAGGATTTCTCAAAATATTCACCTTATACTGATAAAAGAAGTCTCAACCACGCCCTTGGTTCAATCGCAAGAAATATCGGTCATCAGGTTAAATATTCAAATTTATCCGAAGAATTCACCGGTCCCACCAATAAGAAGGCATTTGAATTACTGGAACTGTCGGGAGTGATCAGAAAGATCTCTTCCGCTTCGGTCGCCTCGTTGCCTTTTGGGAATACAGCGTCAGAGAAAAAATTCAAGGCATTGGTCGTGGATATTGGATTGATGAGGACACTCAACAACCTTCCTCCCGATATCGAATACACAAAAAATGACCTGTTATCCATGTATTACGGGGCGCTCGCAGAACAATTCGCCGGACAGGAATTTCTGTCATCAGGAATTAATAAGTTGCATTACTGGACAAGAGAAGCAAAAAGCAGTTCCGCAGCGGTAGATTTTATTTTATCAAAAAGGAATAACATTGTTCCTGTAGAGATCAAGGGCGGTGCTGCAGGAAAATTGCGGAGCATGCATCTTTTGCTGGAAAAGTACCCACATATTGAAAAAGGTTATGTATTGTCGACTGCTTCTTACGGAGAACTTCACGATCAGAAACTGATCTTCCTGCCATTGTATTATGCTTATGCACTGGCAGGGGATTTTTAATCAATCCAGCCCTCATCCTTAATTCCTTTATCTACTTCGATCGGATGTAAGAGTAGTTTCGACCCTCAAAATAACGTAAATCTGATGCCTTGAATAGTCATTATACTATTTTTTAAAAAGTGAATTGAATCGTATTGATATTATTTTAGTACTTTTGTTTCGTTATTCTACGAAATACTAAAAGGTAATGATCAAAGCCACTGAACATTTCACACAAGATCAACAGAAGATGTCGCGGTATGCCAAGGCCATGGCGCATCCCGTAAGGGTGTTCATCCTCGATTTCCTTTCTGAGCGGACGTGTTGCTACAGCGGCGACATGGCAGAAGAGTTGCCCATTGCCCGGTCGACCCTGTCGGAGCATTTAAAGGAATTGAAAAAATCGGGACTGATCCAGGGCGAGATCAACCCGCCTTACATCAAATACTGCATCAACCGGGAACATTGGGAAGAAGCCAGGGAACTTTTCATGAAATTCTACAACCGTTAATCACAGGTATGAACCCAATGCAAGCCATGTAACCCAATTCCGCCGCAACGCAACAGGTACTATATCCACCGCATAAGCGGGATTGTTCAACTAACAAATGTTAGCGTTTTATTTTAAAAATGTGAGTCTCACAAAAAAAAGAATGATGGAAATTAAAATCTTAGGTCCCGGCTGTCCCAGGTGTAAAAGCCTCGATCAAATGACCCGGGAAATCGTTGAAAAGCACGGCATCGACGCCACGGTAACCAAAGTCGAAGATATCATGGAGATCATGAAATACGGGGTGATGTCGACCCCTGCCCTGGTCGTCGATGAAAAGGTTGTCGTTAAAGGAAGGGTGCCTTCAGCAGAAGAGATCAGACAATTATTAACCCAATAAACAATCGGATATGAGACATATTTTAAGTTTGCTGGCATTCATTTTTTGGTCTACCGGAATTTTTTCGGCAAATGCCGGTCCGGAGCCCGCGATCGCGGGTGGGAATCAGCCTGCTCCTGGCAAAAAGGTTGAAGTCTATTATTTTCATTTTACCCGTCGCTGCATGACCTGCAACAATGTCGAAAAAGTTTCAAAGGAAGCAGTGGAAAAGCAATATTCGGAAAAGGTAAAAGCCGGCGAAATCACATTCCGTAGCATAAACCTCGATGAGAAAGATGGTGAAGCAATCGGAGCCAAATTAAAGGTTGAAGGCCAGACCCTGCTGATCGTTTCGGGCGACAAGCGGGTTGACCTGACGGAAAAAGGATTTATGTATGCCAATAACAGTCCCGAAAAACTTACGGCCGAGATCAAGAAAGCTATTGACGATATGCTAAAATAACCTTATTCATTTGAATAATGAGAGCCTTAACAATTCTGATTCTACTGGCAATGCCATGGCTCCTTCAGGCACAGGATTCAATTGTCCATATAAGAAAAACGATTCCTTCCGTTACACTCCAGGATGCCACGGGAAATAACTTCACTTCCGATAAAATTTCAAATGATGGGAAACCCTTCATAATTGTATTCTGGAAAACATGTTGTAAGCCCCCAATCCGGGAATTATCGACCCTGAGTGATGTTTACGATGAATGGAAGGAAAAGACAGGTGTGAAAATTTATGCCGTTGCAGTGGATGATTCCAGATCGACCATGACTGTCAAACCATTTGCAGTCGGTCAGGGATGGGAATTTGAAATCTTGCTGGATCCAAATCAGAATTTAAAAAGAAGCATGAATGTAAATGTACTCCCTTACACCTTTATTATAGATGGGAAAGGGATTGTTGTCGGAGAAAAGATGCTTTTCTCCGAGGGGGATGAAAATGAGATATTTGAAATGGTACAAAAGGCAAATCGACAAAATTGACAGATTTCTTTTCTGAAGGAAATTCATAAAAATTGAAAGATTCATGCAGTACTTACAATCTATTCTTGAAAACTCACAATATGCTTTCCTGACGGCATTCATCCTGGGATTGATGACTGCCATCAGTCCCTGTCCGCTGGCGACGAATATTTCGGCCATCGGGTTCATCAGCAGAGATCTTGAAAACCGGAGGGGCGTTTTCATCAAAGGTCTGATTTACACGCTGGGCCGTGCGGTTTCCTACACCGGACTGGGTGTGATCCTCTTTCTGGGAGCCAGCAAGATGAAGATTTCGCTACTCTTCCAGGGGTGGGGTGAAAAACTCCTGGGACCGTTGCTGATTCTCATCGGGATCTTCATGCTCGATTTTATCCGGATCAAATTCCCGGGTTTTTCAGGGTTAACGGAGAAGATAGGTGAACGAAGCAGGAAAAGCTATTGGGGAACCCTGTTGTTAGGCATGGTTTTCGCCCTGGCGTTCTGCCCTTACAGCGCTGTGTTATACTTTGGCATGTTGATCCCCGTTACCATCGCAAGTGCAAGCGGACTCTACCTTCCCATTGTATTTGCAATCGCAACGGGTTTACCGGTAATTATCTTTGCCTGGCTCCTCGCCTATGCCGTCGGCAATGTCGGTAAACTTTACAACCGGATCAAAATATTTGAGCTCTGGTTCCGCAGGATCGTCGCCGTGGTTTTCATCCTTGCAGGGATTTATTATATCGTGGTATTTTTTATTTAAGAAAGATGGAAAACGCTTTTCCGGACATTGGTTTTATCAGTGGAGGTATCAGGAATGTGACGCCGCGTCAGGCCCTTGAATTATGCCGAAAAGGAGCCATACTGGTGGATGTTCGCGAAGCGGTATTAAGCAGGTTTAAGATGTTTGACGTTCCGGAGATCCTCTATTGTCCCTACAGCATCCTGGAGGAATCGTTCGACAACCTGCCCGTCGGGAAGCCGATTATTTTCGCGGATGCCGCGGGGCTCCACAGTAAGGAAGCGGCTATCCTTGCGATGAAACGAGGGATCGGGGATCGTGTCGCGAACCTGGCCGGCGGACTGGTCGAATGGGAACGGGATGGGATGCCGCTACTGATCGATACCAACGAGAAGTTGTCGGGATCGTGTATGTGCCAGCTCAGGCCCCGGGATAAGAAGTAGTTTTTTAACATTTAATTTCGTCTTTCTACGAATCACTAAATTTTAAAACATTATGAAAAAGACCCTTGGCTTTATCGGCGGAGGAAGGATCACCCGGATCTTCCTGCAGTCATTCCATAATACAGGATTTGCCCCTGCAAAGGTTGCTGTTTACGACATCAGCAATGACGTATTGACCTCTTTACAAAAAACATTTCCTTCGGTGGAAATAACAACGCTTGAACAGGCGGCAACCCGGGACATTGTATTCATTGCCCTTCATCCGCCGGTGATTATGGAAACCCTCGACTGTATAAAAAACCATGTGAAGCAGGATGTCTGTATGATCTCACTGGCCCCGAAAATCACAATGGATAGAATTTCAGCCCGACTGAATGGTTTAAGCAATGTTGCAAGGCTCATCCCCAATGCTACATCATACATTAACAAAGGTTATAACCCGGTCTGTTTCTCGGGAAATTTTGCCGGACAGGACGATATAATGGAGATGCTGAACCTGCTTGGTCACACATTCGTGGTCGAAGAATCCAAGCTTGAGGCGTACGCCATTGCCTCCGCCATGCTGCCGACCTATTTCTGGTTCCAGTGGCAGGAGATGCACCATATCGCCCAAAAGATGGGCCTTGACGCAAACGAGTCGCGGGATGCGGTTGAAAAAACCCTGGTAGCCGGCATCGAAACGCTTTATCATTCGGGCCTGAGCTATGAGGAGGTGATCGACCTGATCCCTGTAAAACCGATTGCCGCCCATGAGCCACAGATCAAAGATATTCTGTCAAACACTCTTGGCGGTCTGTTTGAAAAAATAAAACCCTGATATTCATTGGTCAAACAACAATTTATGATGTGCTTTATTTTGACTTCCAACCCGACACCGTTTCTCCCTGATAAGACAGGAAAGGAGCTCTTCCGTCATACAGGATATCTGTCTTACAACGAGTTGGATGATCTATTTGGTTTTAAACCTTGATGAACCTTTTATGCGCGACACATTAATCACTGTCCTGTTCCTGAGTGCCCTGATCATTTCCTTCTCCTGCCAGAAAAAAGATCAGTCACGCCCCACGGGCGACATCACCATTTTGAGCCTCATCGCCACATTGAATCCTGTAAAGGCCTGGGATACAACGCTGATCACCGTAACTGCCACCGGTAGCAACCTGCAATACGGATGGGAAGCCGATCATGGAAGCATCGTAGGGTCGGGACAGGTGGTAAAATATGCCGCCGGGGAGTGTTGTGTCGGACTAAATACTATTACCTGCCGTGTGTTCAACGACACCGGCGAAGTCTCCGATACGATAAAGATACGTGTCACCTCCTATTTCTGGCCATGAAAACCCTGATATCATACTTTTTCGTTCTCATGCTTTTTGTGATGTCACTTTATGGGCATGGTAAGCTGTTTGCACAGTGTTGTACTTCCGGAAATCCGTTTATCAGCGATGCCGAACAGCCAGCGTTACAGTCGAAAGTACTGACAGCCTCACTGCTCTATCGATACAACGACTCGCATCAATATTACTATAACGACTCTCGGTACAACGACCTCCCTTTCACCCAGCGATCCTTCAGCAACTACATGGAAATGCAGTTGGCATATGGCATCACCGGATGGATGACAGTCCAGACCGATTTGGGATACTTCATCAACAAGACTCAGAAAACCAGCAACCAGCAAACCTACCGGGGTAACGGACTGGGAGATCTTGGACTGCAGTTGAAATTCAATGCCTGGCATAACACCAAAGCCCGTTTTTCAGTTTCTCCGGCCATCGGAGTGAAATTTCCCGTCGGGGTGTTCGACCAGGAAGTCGACCACGTCAAGCTGCCAATTGCAGTTCAACCTTCTTCAGGAAGTTTTAAATATAACGGAAGTGTGTTTGTATATAAAGGATTCGGGAAAAAGCTTTCACTGGCAGCATATGGTTCGTACGAATATTCTCAGCGAATCGAATCTGAGAACTTCTGCTACAAGTACGGAGACCTCTGGATTGCAGCGATTTATTTCAATTACCAGGCATGGAAAAGTTTCAACATAAACCTGCAATTCAGGAATGAATCCAGGTATAAAGCATCACGGGGGTATTATGAAACTGTTAACGCTTCCGGATATGAGGTTGTTTTTTTCACCCCGCAGGTTACTGTATCTCTTCCCCGTAACTGGTACCTGTCAGCCTACGCCGACATCCCTGTCTACAAATATTACAACGACCTTCAGATGTCATTTGGATATGCATTGTCATTTAAAGTCACCAGAAAGATCGATTTTATTGCTTTAAAGGCAAGGCATAGCGCGAACCAGTCAAATATAGCCGAATAGTGCGTCAATATGAAAAAGTCAAATGAAATAACACAATAATAATCATGTCAGAGCAAAATAAACCAGGATTTATCATGTGTGTTTGCACGGGTAAATGTCCCGGCTTCTCCCGGATGGATATCTGGGACTTCATAAACCGGGTCAGGATCGAACTACCGGTTGAATATGGGTTCATCCATCCCCAGCTGTGCGAGGAGGACGGAGACCGGTTTTTAATGGATTTTTTAAAATCACATCGCAAAGTTGTGATCGGGGGATGCGCACCCAACATGCAAAACAAGCTTTTCAGGGATGCCTTTGCCGCATCAGGCCTGGATGTAACCAGGGACCTGATCCCGATTGACGTGCGTGACATGACAACCGAGCAGGCAGTCGAAAAAGTAAGTCAGGCATTAAAAAAACTGGAGGAGACAGCATGAGCGAAACCACGTTTATGGGTGTTGAACGCAGCCTGATCGACTGGAAACCGGTGATCGATTACATGAAATGCGATTACTGTATGGAATGCGTAAAATTTTGCCCGCACCAGGTTTTCGAAGTACGAGAAAATGAAGAGATAAAACTGATCATAAAGAATCCGCATAACTGCGTCGTATTCTGCCGGGCATGTTCAAAGCTATGCGGTCCGGATGCATTGTCGTTTCCGGATAAAAATATGATAACACAGCGCATCAAGGAAATAAGAAAGGAGATGGAAAGCCATGGTTGAGAATTTTGCCATTCTGCCTTGTAACGGGTTGGATAAATGTGCAGGTGTGATCTCCCGGGAACTCGCGATCAGATTAAGTGAGCAAGCGGATAATAAGATCATTTGCCCGGTTTTTTACCGGGTTTCGGAAACAAAGTACAACAAGCTGGCAGCAGAAAAACCCCTTTTCGTCATCGACGGATGCCCGACCCGGTGTGCCGGCAAGCTTGCCGCAGAGAAGAACCTGAAAGTTACAAAAAGGATCATCGTTGCCGATGAGGCCCGGAATCATCATATTGAGTTGAATGACAACCTCAGGATTACGGCGCAGGAAGAGGCTTTTATCGATTTGCTCATCCATGCGCTCCATGAAGAGAGTCGGAATCATCCTGCTGCATTGACCGGAAGCCCCGGATCGAGTGACCGTTCGGAGGGTCTCATCGATAAATTGTTTGATGAAGGGAACAAGTCCGATACAGACTTGCGTATTCCTGCCGAAGATTTGGACGCATCTTGTGATTTCGACTATGAAACCATTCAAAACGGCAAATTTATTTTCAGGATACCAAAAAACCGGGATATCTATTTTAATGAAAATGATTGCTGGGCCCGGGTCAATGGAAACCGTGCAAAAATCGGCGTAACGGATTACGTGCAGCAGAATCTTTCGGACATACTATACTTCTATCCTCCCGAAATCGGGGATGAGATTGATCAATTCGGGGAGTTGGGCACCATTGAATCGTCAAAAGCGGTTTTTGAACTGGTCTCCCCTTTTAGCGGAAAGGTAATAACCATCAATGAAAAGCTCGAAAAAAATCCGGAGCTCATCAACGAGAATCCTTATGAATTGGGATGGATTGCCGAGATCGAGCTTACAGACCCGGAGGGCGACAAGGAACTGTTGATCGGTTTTGAAAAATATTTTGAGATCACAAAGAAAAAGGTAGCGGATGCAAATGTCAAATAAAGTGAAAGTGATTCCTTGCAGCGGTATTGGCAAGGTTTTCGGGCTGGTAGCCCGGGAGGCAGCCCTGAAAACCGTTCTTGAGCTTTGCCCGGAGAAAGCGGAAACGGTTTGCCTTGCATACATCGTAACCGGTGATGATGAAGTGAAAGAGCGGATGAGCGGCTCTGTTTGCATAACGGTTGATGGTTGTCCGAAAATGTGTGCGTCCAAGAATGTATCGCTATCCGGAGGAAACGTAGTGGATGAGGTAAAAGTCCTTGACACGGTCAGGGATCACAAGGGAAAGAACTTCGGATCGCCCACAGAACTCAGTGACGACGGATATGTGGTCGCGGATGAGATCGCGGCAAAGATTGAACAACGTATCAATGAACTTGCTTAAGGAGGTTTAGTTATGACAGTACTGAAAGTCGGCATATTATCCTGCAGCGGGGAAGAATGTCTTGGAGGAACCATCTCACGACTTGCCACGCGAAAGGTTTTGGAAGAGATGAAAATGGTGGAAACCGTGACCCTCTGTCTTCCCCTCTACAACGCGGGCGGAACGGAAGAACGAAATTTTGCCAACGTTTTTCCGACGATCTCGGTTGATGGTTGCGATAAGCTTTGTGCCAAACGGAGCACAGAGAAGTACAGCGGCAGCGTCAGCGTATCCATAGATGTTTCAAGGATCATCGGAAATGAACATGCACTCAACACCCGGATCATCAGAAAAAAAGATTTGAAGGAAGAACATTATCAGATGGTGGATGAAGTCGCCGCGGAGATTGTAAAAGCGATCGGTGCGCTTGATCCGAACTCATATGCAGGAAAAACATTCCGCGGTTGCGGTTGCGGGGAATAATGAGGCTGTCCGCTTGCTGTATATAACCGATGGCGTCTAAGACCAGAAAGATTGATTATAAAAGTGAGGATATTCCGTTGGCAAGGTACACCAGAACCCTTTCCCACCTTGCGAGAATCGCCATTCTAAGTCATCTCAATCGAGTGGGAAGCTGCAATTGCACAGACCTTGTTGAATTGTTGCCTTCTGAATCTGAAAGTTTGATTTTTTTTGTAAAATTATGACGCAATTATGCGTCATAATATAAATATGTCGTAATATTGCGTCATAAATAAATTCAAAAGCCATGAAAAAAATCCAATCGATTCTAATCCTGCTCCTTCTCCTGGCAGGAATGACCAGGGTCAGCGCTCAGACCTCAACAGAGATTGATAAAGCCTCAAAAGCGGGAAAAACGGTTTTCCTTGTTGCATACGCCGGTGGCAGTGCGGATGCTAATAAGGCATTTGCAGTTGCCGAAGAAACCAAAAAGAGCTGTACAGGATCATCGGTGGTTGTAAAAATGAATACCATGGATGCGGCTAATAAGGACCTTGTTACAAAGTACAGACTGGCCGGTGCTCCGCTTCCGCTGATCATTGTCCTGGATAACAATGGCACTATTGCAGGCGGGCTTGCATTGAAGGACGCCACCCCGGCAAAGCTGGTCGACATGGTTCCATCACCGAAGACATCTGAGATCCTCAAAGCAATTGCTGAAGGAAAATCAGTATATGTGGTGGCTTATAAAGCAAATATGCCCAACCAAAAAAGCATCATGAACAATTGTGCCATGGCCTGCGGGAAAATGGACAACAAGTCCGTTACCGTAAAGGTGGATCTGACGGATAAGAATGAAACCAAGCTTCTGCAAAATCTGAAATGCGATATGAATGCTAAGGAGCCGGTCACTTATGTGATCAACAAGTCAGGCCAAGTAGTCAGCACTCATAATGGAATAACGGATGTAAATACACTGGTCAGTTCCGCAAAGAAGGCTCCTGCCGGCGGATGTTGTCCGGGCGGGTCAAAAACCGGATGCGGTACAAAATAATTCCCTCTTCCATGACAATTACGAAACTTGTACTCATAGAGCTATGGAAACGAAAATCCCAGCTTATTACCGGTTTGCTTGCCATTACGCTGGGAATTGCCGTCATCGTTGCCATACAAAGCGTGGCGGTTGTTTCCGAACAAAACGTTGCAAAGAACCTCGATAACCTTGGTGCAAACATCCTGGTTCTGCCTCAGGCGGCCAGCATCGATGATTACTATACTTCGGATATCGATGCTCCGACCCTTCCCATGGACTATGTTGAACGGATCCTGGAATCCACGATTGCCGGGGTTGATAACATGTCTCCTAAGCTTACCCGAAGAGTAAGCGTCGAAGGGAAATCCGTGGTATTGACAGGGATCTTGCCGAAGAGTGAGATTGCCTCAAAGCCTCTCTGGCAGTCTTCCGGCTTGTTAGGAAAACAGCTCACTACAGCATGTGCTCCCAACCAATCTGCAAACGAGTCACACGGAATGGAAGACGAAAAACTAAAACGGAAGGCGATCGATACGCTGTTAAGTGAGGATTGTATGGCAGGATCACAGGTTGCAAAAAAGCTGAGCATTACGGCCAACAAGAAAATCAACATTCTCGGCAAAGAATTTAAGGTGGTCAAAGTACTTCCGGAGACGGGGACTGTGGATGATGACAGGATTTTTGCAAACCTTGCGGATGTACAGCATCTTTTAAAGATCGAAAATCAGGTTTCTGCCATTGAGATCATGGGCTGTTGCAATGCCATTTCTGAGGGGCTTCTTGGCCAGCTTCGGAATATCCTTCCGGATACAAGGGTAACATCCATAAACCAGATCGTATCGACCCAGATCGAAACGAACCAGTTGATGAGAAAAGTCACGCTGGTCATGCTGATCATCATTTTTTTCGTCGGGGGGATATCGATCGGGAACTACATCTGGGCCAATGTCAACGAAAGAAAACGTGAGATCGGAATCCTCAGGATGATGGGTGCTGAGCGGATGACAATCTATAAAATGTTCCTGCTGAAAGCGCTGCTACTTGGGATTGCAGGCGGTATTCTTGGTTTCCTGCTGGGAACCCTTGCCGGAGTGATCCTTGGACCTTATCTTGCCGGAATCGTTGTTAAACCAGTGTACATCTACCTTCTGTGGTCTATTCTTTTGTCGATCACAATATCACTGGCCGGATCCCTGATCCCAACATACCTGGCAGCCAGATTCGATCCACATTCCAACCTTCAGGAGGATTAACATGATACTCAAAGGAGAAAACGTATTAAAACAATACCAAAACACAAGTGGCAAGATCAGCGCATTGGATCATGTTTCATTTGGTGTTGAAAATGGAGATTTTGTTACTGTCACCGGGCCCTCCGGTTCAGGTAAAAGCACCCTGCTGCTTTCCATTTTCGGGCTGATTCGATTAACATCCGGCACCATCTTTTTCAATGGGAATAGGATAGATAATATGAGCGATCGTCATTTGACAGAGATCCGGAAGAAGTCGGTCGGTTACATTCTTCAAAGCTTTGCCCTGGTGCCTTATCTGACAACGATCCAGAATGTAATGATTCCGCTGGCTTTGGAAAAGGTTCCAAAAAAGGAGCAGCAGACAAGATCTGAAGAAATCCTTGAATATGTCGGGTTATCTGACAGGAAAGACCACTTGCCCAGGGAACTCTCTGCAGGACAGCAGCAGAGGGTAGCCATTGCCCGGTCGATCGTACATCGTCCGCAGATCATTATGGCCGATGAACCGACAGGGAACCTTGATCCTGCGCTTTCGGGTGAAATTCTTGAGTTTCTCAGAAAAATCAACAGGGAAAATAAGATCACCATCATGATGGTGACGCACAGCCCGATGGCTGCCGAGTTCGGCACACAGAGGCTGCATTTGAGCGAAGGAAAGATTACTAACCATTAAATTAACCATTCAACATATGGCAACCGCAAAGACTGATCTTTTCGATCAAAAGCTTAACGCAAGCGCCGCTCTTTTCAAGGCGCTTGCACATCCGGCAAGGTTGGCAATACTACAATACCTCGCCGAGACCAGAGTGTGCATGACAGGTGACATTTCGGATGAACTGCCCCTGAGCCGTACGACGGTGAAGCAGCACCTGACTGAATTGAAGAACGCCGGACTGATTCAGGGAAAAGTTGATGGAGTTAAGGTGAACTACTGCCTTGACCCGAAAAGTATCTGTGAACTTGGCAAGATCTTCAATGATCTCATTGCCATCATCAATCAACCAGGCGATTTTAACTGTAAATAGCTATGAAAATTCTGATTTTATGCACCGGCAATTCGTGCCGGAGCCAGATGGCAGAAGGATTACTGAAATCCTTTGATTCCCGGCTTGAGGTTTATTCGGCAGGGACCAATCCTGCATACATCGCAAATCCCAATGCCGTAATGGTCATGAAAACCGGGGGCCGGTTCTGTGTCTCCGACGTGGTGATCAAGGGAAACCTGCCCAACGCTCTGAAGGAAGATGCCGTCATGTACGCCGGATACGTCTCGGGTGCCCTGCAAATGGAGAATTACCTTGGAATCATTGAAAAAACAGGGTTCAAAAATATAACGGTACACAAGCAGAAGCCGATTACCATTCCTGATGAGACGCTGAAGAAGTACCTGAGCCCCGGAGAACTCGACGAATTCAAAAAAGGCGGGACCGGAATTTTCAGCATTACCGTATCGGCAAATAAAAACTAACATTGACAAAAGCGACAAGATGGACGAAAAAATAAAATCTCAGGATAATTCCGGCCTTGATCAGAATAGTTGTAATTGTGAAGGAGATTGCTGTCCGCCCAAGAAAAAGAGCATCTGGCCAAAGATCATCTTCACGGTTGTAATTCTTGCGGCACTCGGGATTATTGCAGCAAAACTGTTGTTCACTTCTCCACCGGCACCGGCTTCAACGGTTACGAACAGCCAGGTTGTCAACGATCCGAATTCGCCGAAGTGGGCTGACAGCTGTAAATCCGGTTCCGGCTGTGATACGATCAAGGGTTCATCATGTTGCGGTAAATAGACGATCATGAGCACTTGGATACAACACGTATTGAGCAATGAACACGCTTCAGTATTCGCATTGATAGCAGTATTGCTTTTGGGCATCCTTAGTGTATTTACCTGTGCCTGCAACTTTGCGATCATCGGGGTTGTTGCCGGGTATTCCGGTGCAAGCCAGGAGAGCACTAAGACAAGGATTGTGATCTGGAAAGGGATTGCCTTTCTAATCGGAACGGTCGTTGCAATGTCGGTAATCGGAGCATTATTCGGCTTTGCAGGAAAGTGGATCTCTGTATCGCTGGGCAATTATTGGAAAATAGCTACGGGACTGATCGCAATCCTCTTTGGATTGTATTCAATGGATCTTGTTCCGTTCAGGTTGCCGGGAATAAGCATCGGGAAAAAAGAGGCCGACCTGAATATTGGTTCAGCCATCCTGATGGGTTTAGCAGTCGGGGGCCTGTCCGCCGCCTGTAATACCTGTTGCAATCCATTCTTCCCGGTAATACTTGCGGCTTCCTTTGTCAAAGGATCTGCCCTGTGGGGCTTTTTAATGTTGTTGTTCTTTGCACTGGGATTCGCGATCCCGCTGTCAGCCATGATCCTGGGAATCGGTATGGGTCTGGGGAAAATTTCAGGGGCACTCACCGCAACCGTCCGGATTATCAAATACATCGGAGGTATCGCATTGGTGCTCCTGGGTTTTTATCTGCTTCTGAGCCTGTGATGGATGGAATTAAGCTGAAACGGGTAAATATATGAAAATCAGTAAATGTTCTTGTGACCTATAATTCAAAATATTGCCGATGAAGACAAGACTGAAATTTCTTGACCGTTATCTCACCCTTTGGATATTCCTGGCAATGGGAATCGGGGTGGTTGGAGGCTGGTTGTTCCCCGGTATCGCCGGTTTCTGGAATTCAATGTCATCCGGCACGACCAATATCCCCATTGCCATCGGATTGATTGTGATGATGTATCCGCCATTGGCGAAAGTCAGGTATGAAGAGCTTGGCGATGTGTTCAAAAACACGAAAGTGCTGGGTTTATCTTTGGTTCAGAACTGGCTGATCGGTCCGGTCCTGATGTTCCTGCTGGCCATCATCTTTTTACAATTCAATGTCGATTACATGTACGGGCTGATCCTGATCGGACTGGCCCGCTGTATTGCCATGGTGATCGTATGGAATGAGCTTGCCAAAGGCGATACCGAGTATTGTGCGGGGTTGGTCGCTTTCAACTCTATTTTTCAGGTGCTTCTGTTTTCGGTTTATGCATACCTGTTCATCGCTGTTTTCCCGGCCTGGTTCGGGTTACCGACCAACAGTGCGGTGGAAGCCATCACGATCAGACAGATTGCTGAAAGCGTCTTTATTTACCTGGGAATCCCATTTATCGCCGGTTTTCTGACCCGGTTCATCCTGATCCGTGTGAAAAGCAAGGATTGGTACCACACCAGATTTGTTCCCAGGATAAGTCCGTTGACATTGATTGCGTTGCTTTTCACGATCCTGGTAATGTTTTCGCTCAAGGGTGAATACATTGTAAAGATCCCGCTCGACGTGGTCCGCATTGCCATCCCGCTGACCATCTATTTCATTATCATGTTCCTGCTTTCGTTTTACATGAGCAAAAAAGTCGGGGCAAATTATGAGCAATCGGCGACCTTGTCGTTTACCGCAGCCAGCAACAACTTTGAACTGGCGATTGCCGTTGCCATTGCTGTATTCGGAATCAATTCGGGCGAGGCATTTGCAGCAGTCATCGGACCGTTGGTAGAGGTTCCGGTGCTAATTGCACTGGTCAATGTCGCACTGAAATTCAAGTCGAAGTATTTTCAGTAAACTCAGGGATTCTTCCGGAATTAGAGATTTCAAAGGTCAGGATTCCAGTTCTTTACCTTTCAGATAAGCGATCCGGAGATATTTTTTCCTGGTTTCTGTATCGACAGCCAGTATTGAGTGGAAATAGATGTGATCTACCTTCTCAACACCGGGAAATTTCAGGCTCCATTCATCGATGATACTTTCCATGGCAGCTTTGAATCCCTTTTCCCTGTATACTTTTTCATTGAAAAAAGTCGGGTGCATGATGATTGCTTTTTTTAGTTTCAACAGAGGTATCCTTCCATCCGGGTCGCCGTTCCAACCCTTTTCATTCAGCTTGTAGGCAAAGCCATAGGTCAGCACCCGTTCCATCCATCCCTTTACCAATGCCGGGAAATGCATCCAGAAGACCTGTGTAATGATCACGAGTATATCCGCCTCTTTCACCTTTTGTTGTTGCTGCAAAACATCCTTAGGTTTCTGAGCATTGATGAGTCTGATAAGATCCTCATCTGTCTTGTTCTTGATGTATCGTCTGGCGATCATCCTCTTTATGTGACCGCCGGCCAGTTCAACAATCATTTTCCTCATATCCATCTGCCGGAACAATTCTCTGGGCATGTCCTGGTCGACAAAGAAGGCCGAATCCATATCCTGAAAGATGGGATTGAACTTGATCTTATATAGGTCCACGACTTCGAACTCATGGCCGGATTCTTTCAGCCCGTTGCAGAAATTATCAAGCACCGCCCTGGTAAATGACATCGGGTTGGGATGTGCAAAAATGATCAAAACTTTCATAGGTCGATTATTTGAAACTCAGGTATCTGCTGACTTTGCTCTTATACAACCGGTATTCTTCTCCGTATTGATTTTCCAGATATTCCTCTTCTTTAATCATAATGAAATGATGGATGATCCAGGCGGTTAGGAATGAAAGGATATTCAGGATATTCGGAGAAAGCAGGCAGGAGGAGAAAAGGATAAACAGGAATCCAAAATAGAAGGGATGCCTGCTGAGCCGGTAAACTCCTTTAGTCTGTAAATGGTGAATTTGTTCGCCGGGGAGCCCGAAAATCAAATCGTTTTTCAGCCTTAAGGAGGATAGGAAGAGCAGCGTTATTCCGAATGCGAGGAGAACCAGCGCCACTATTCCAATCGACAGAGATGGTGTGTACAACGAAAATAAATTAATTTTCAACCCGCTGAGAAACAGGAAGACAAGGTTGACAGCCACGCATAGTTTTGCCAGAACGAAAAGATAAACGGGTATCGGGGGATGTCCGAACAGATTTTGCTGCCGGAGAACCTGTCGCGCGATGACAACCGTTAACAAAAGGATGAGGGAACAAAAGAGGATCAGTGTCAATGTGGTTACCATGATAAAACCTCCTATTTAGATTATTTGTTTGAGACGGCTCCAAAAAGAATGATTCAAGGAATTAAGGACAGTGTGGGTAATCGAAGTGACGGAAACAAAGATAATTAATTCAAATTAGTATATCCAATTAATCTATGAAAAAATGCTGATCCAACATCATTTCAAGGATGCTGATTCTGCCGCTCCCCTTCCCGGTTTGAATCACAAATATTTTATCTTTGCACACTTACCAAAACTACCTTGAATTCGTGAACACCTCGAACAACAACATTTTTCCGGTTCACCATGAGATACTCGGAAGAGATGAGAAGGAGGAACGCCTGCGCCAGCATGCCCGGGTGATCTGGCTTACGGGATTGTCGGGCGCCGGGAAGACCACTCTGGCTAAACATCTGGAGCAACAGCTCTTCAACCGCGGATTTCTCACCCAGATCCTCGATGGCGACAACATTCGTTCGGGGATCAATAACAATCTCGGATTTTCGGATGCCGACCGCTACGAAAATATCCGCCGAATTGCAGAGATCTCGAAGCTCTTCGTGAACTGCGGCATCATCACCATCAACTGTTTCATCAGCCCGACCGAAGAGATCCGTTCCATGGCACAAAAGATCATCGGCACGGAAAATTTTACCGAGGTCTTTGTGAACGCACCCATTCAGATATGCGAAAAACGTGATGTCAAGGGACTCTATTCCCGGGCGCGCCGGGGCGAAATCGCCGAATTCACAGGGATCACCTCCCCTTTCGAAGTCCCCGTTCATCCTGATATCGAAATCCGCACCGACCTGCTTACCATCGATGAATCGGTTCAGAAACTCCTCGATTTTATACTTCCATCGATAAGCGTCGGGTCTTCGGTAAAATGACATTTTCGTTGCATTCTTAGCCTCTTATCTGATTTTTCTCAGGCAGAAATGTTTTCCCTCTTTTTATGTGAACCTCTGCAGTTTCCCGGTGAAAATCTGTGATTTTTGTTACACGGAGGACCAGGCAGAATTGAAAACTGAAAATTGAAAATTGAAAACGTGAAACCTTTTTATTACTCAGTGATTTCTATGATATAACAAAATGTTCTTTGAAAATATTTTTAAGCAATTAAAAGCTTGATTAAAAAGGAGTTCCACTTCACGGGAAGAACATTTATTTAAAACATATAGATTTTGGATCAGACCTTAAGATCTTTTTTTTTCATTCGTAAATCGTAAATCAATTTCAATCGTAAATAATTTTCAATCATAAATTCTGTTCTGTCCTAAATTGAAGGTTTTTTGTAAGTTTGAAACCGTTAAGTCAGCCATTATGAAAAAAACCTTATTGCTTTTATGTCTGCTCTTTCCGCTGTGGGCTTTGTCGCAGGGGGAACAGCCTGTTTTAACGGGGAAGGTCAGATCGATCACCCGGAACGATCACGCGGTGACCATCCGTACTACCAACGCCTACGCCGAAATCCTGTGCTATTCACCGACCGTTCTTCAGGTGCGGTTATCGAGAACGGCTCCGGCAGAAAATTTTTCGTACGCGGTGATCCAAAAACCAACAGTAAGTTTCACCGGACTCAGAGATGACGGGGCTTCTGTCACTCTTACAACCGATTCATTACAGGTAACGATCCATAAAGATCCTTTCAGGATCGTTTTTATGAACAAGGAAGGAAAGGTTCTTTCTGAGGATTATGAAGCGATGCCGTTTACATGGCTGGGCACCGAGGTGACTTGTTACAAAAGGCTCTTTCCCGATGAAAAGTTTGTCGGACTGGGCGAGAAGACCGGTCCCCTGGACAAGCGCGGAAATTCTTACAAAAACTGGAATTCCGATGTTCCGGCCTACGCGACCAATCACGACCCGCTGTACCAGTCGATCCCCTTTTTCATGGGAATCCACGACCGGGTGACTTACGGCATTTTTTTGGACAACTCATACCTGACGAAATTCAATTTCGGCGCCTCTACCGACGAGCAATTCTCTTCCTTTTCGGCCGCCAACGGGGAGTTGAATTACTATTTCTTCGGAGCCAAAGGGTTAGCTGGAATTTTGCGCGACTATACCTGGCTTACCGGCCGGATGCCGATGCCGCCCTTGTGGAGCCTGGGATACCAACAGTGCCGCTGGAGTTACTATCCCGAATCGGAAGTCATCGGACTTGCCCGCAAATTCAGGGAGAAAAATATCCCCTGTGATGTGATCTATCTCGACATCGATTACATGGATGCTTACAAGATCTTTACCTGGAACAGGGATCGGTTCCCGCAACCCAGGGCCATGACCGATCAGCTAAACGACATGGGATTTCATCTGGCAACGATTGTCGATCCCGGGATCAAGGTCGAAAAGGGATATTTCGCGTATGATGAGGGCGTTGCAAACAATTACTTCGTGAAATACCCCGACGGAAGGAACTACATCGGCAACGTGTGGCCCGGCCGCTGTCATTTCCCCGATTTCACCAGCGAACCGGTGAGAAAATGGTGGGGAAATTCATTTTCAAGGCTCGTCGATGCGGGTGTGGAAGGGTTCTGGAACGACATGAACGAGCCAAGCGCCTGGGGACAAACCATACCCGATGTGCTACAACTCTCTTTTGAGGGCAGGAATGCTACCATGGCCCGGGCTCATAACATTTACGGACTGGAGATGTCGCGGGCAACTTTCGAAGGTACCCGGGGATTGCTGAAAGGACGGAGACCCTTTGTACTGACACGTGCCGGGTACGCCGGTATTCAGCGTTTTTCGGCCGTTTGGACGGGCGACAATGAGGCTACCGACGACCATATGCTGCTCTCGGCGCGGATGACTACCGGAATGGGACTTTCGGGCGTTTCCTTTGTAGGCCCCGACCTGGGCGGATTTATCGGGAACCCGTCGAAAGAACTGTATCTGCGCTGGCTTTCGCTGGGTGTCTACACCCCGTTTTTCCGGAATCATTCGGCCTGGGATACCAAGAGTAAGGAACCCTGGTCGTTCGGATTGGATATCGAAAACCTTTCGAGGGAGCTGATTTCTCAACGGTATAAACTCCTTCCCTATATCTATTCGGCCTTTTACGAGTCATCCCAAAGCGGAATGCCCGTCGCCCGGAGCCTTGCCATCCCTTATCCTTTTGATGACAAAGTTTATTGGGAAAAATACCAGAACGAGTACCTCTTTGGTGATAACCTGTTGATTTGTCCGGTTTCGTGCACCCAGAATGCAGCCAAAGTGTACCTACCCATCGGGCAGTGGTACCGCCTGGGCTGCGACGCTTCCTTCGAGGGTGGTTCGGAGATCACTGTTGATGCCCCATTGGATGACCTGCCCGTTTTCGTCAGGGCCGGGGCCATCATCCCCATGCAAAGCGTCGTTCAATTCACGGATCAGAAGCCCGACAGCCGTTTAGAGGTTCATGTTTACGCTGGCAAATCGGGAAGTACCTTTCGCTACTATGAAGATGACGGGGTAACCTATGATTTCGAGAAAGGGTCGACTTATAAACGGGATTTCATTTACGATCCCGCTGCAAAAACCATAACCCTCACTCCTGCCGAAGGTTCTTTTGTAACGAAGTTCACCGCGATCAGGCTTATCCTGCATGGTTTTGATGAGCCCATGAGTGTGAAGGTAAATGGAACTGATCACATGATGAAGATGCGATCCGTTCAGGAAAAGGTGGTGGAGTTGCCGTTGAATAAGGAAGAGTTGATCATCCGGTACTGATCCGATAACCAGGAGGTTTAAATATCTGTAATTCGGACATTATCTGAAAAATTCATCATCACGACTGCCGTCAGATTAATGTAAGATTATAGCCTTTCAAACCATCATAAGAATGTAACTATCCCAATACCAAGGAACATGAGGAAAAACATTTTGCTGCTTCAATCGTTGTTGGTTGTTGTACTTGCGTTGACGTCTTGTAAACGCGATCATTTCATCACCGACCGGGAATACCGGAAAAAGGTGGAAAAACAATTTGAGCTTCAAAAAACGTTGGCCGCGAGCCGTTCGGAACAGTTGTTCGCGGTTTTCGATCAACAGTTGCCGCTCCGTGAAGAGGAGGCGTTGAAATTTTTATATGCCTACATGCCCCTGAGCGATCTGGCCGATTACGACGGTTCCTTTTTCCTCGAAAACGTCCGTGCTTCCTTTGCTGCCCGCGATACTTTCGCGTGGGGTAAAACCGTTCCCGAGGCTTTGTTCCGTCATTTCGTCCTGCCCATTCGGGTCAACAATGAAAATCTGGATTCGGCCCGATGGGTTTTCTTCAGAGAATTGAAGGATCGTATCAAAAAGATGACCATGAAGGAGGCTGTTTTGGAGGTCAACCACTGGTGTCATGAAAAGGTGACCTACCGGGGCACCGATGGCCGGACATCGTCGCCGCTTTCGACCGTGAAAACGGCATATGGGCGTTGCGGCGAAGAGTCGACATTCACCGTTGCCGCGTTGCGTTCGGTAGGTATTCCCGCCCGCCAGTGCTACACGCCGCGGTGGGCGCATAGCGATGACAATCATGCCTGGGTTGAAGTCTGGATCGACGGAAAATGGCATTTTATCGGCGCCTGCGAACCCGAGCCGGACCTTGATCTGGCTTGGTTTACCGCTCCCGCACGAAGAGCCATGCTTGTCAATACAAATGTTTTCGGCGATTACGAAGGACCGGAGGATGTTTTGCTGAAAGATCCGCGCTTTACCCGGATCAACATCCTTGAAAATTATACCCGCACCAGGCGTGTGTTTGTAAAGGTGACCGACCCGGGCGAACAGCCGGTCGACAGCGCCACTGTGGAGTTTCAACTGTACAATTACGCCGAATTTTACCCGCTTCATAAAGCGTTGACGGGTAAAGACGGCTTGGTTTCCTTTTTGACCGGCAGTGGCGATCTCCTGGTCTGGGCGGCAAAAGGCGACCGGTATGGTTATCAGAAAGTCCCGGCTTCCAGTACCGATACAGTCGTGCTCACGCTTTCGACCCAACCCGGAGGGGAATTCTCAGAGACCTTCGACCTGACGCCTCCCCCGGTGGATGCAAATGTTCAGGAAGTCAGCGATTCGCTGAAAAAAATCAATTCTGCCAGACTGAAATTTGAAGATGATCTCCGCGGAAGTTATGAGTCAACCTTCATCGATTCGGCAAAAGCCTACAGACTTGCGCCTACCCTTCACTTGAATCCCGACACCCTGTGGTACCTGTTGAAAAAATCGCGGGGAAACTGGCGGGAGCTCATTGAATTTATGACCGGCGTTGCGAAAGGCAAGAAAAACCTGATCTTTCCGCTGCTGAATAACCTTTCGGACAAGGATCTTCGCGACGCGACACCCGAAGCGCTTTCCGATGCGGTGGCTTATGCAACGGTTCATTCACCCTTGTGTTCCGGGAATGATATTTTTTACCCGTATGTCCTCGCTCCCAGGGTGGATAATGAATGGCTGAAACCGTACCGGGAACTATTCCTGCAAAAGCTCGACCCGGGCCTGATCCGGGTGGCAAGAACAGTGCCCGACAGCCTGGTAAGATGGATTCTCACGAACATTGCCATCGATAAGTCCGCCAACTGGGGCCGTACCCCGCTTACGCCGGCAGGATCCTTTGAATTGCGTGTTGCGGATGATCATTCACGTGATATTTTGTTCGTCGCCCTGTGCCGCACCATCGGGATTCCCGCCCGGTTGGAGCCCGGATCGCGGGTACCGCAATATTTTTGGAAAGAAGGATGGATCGATGTCCGTTTTGAAAAGATCATCCGGGAGCGCACCGGTAAAGCGCAGTTAGAACTCGTTTCCGATCCGCGCAACGACCGTAAGCCCGAGTACTACACCCATTTTACCCTTGAAAAATATAAAGACGGTTTTTTCAGATCGCTTGATTATGAAGGAAGTCCGCTGGTACAATCATTTCCCTGCACGCTGGAGCTGTCGCCGGGATATTATCTGATGGTTACCGGAAATCGCATCGAGGGCGGGACCGTTCTGGCTTCGTTGAAATTTTTCAATCTCGTTGAAGGAAAAAAGTCACAACAGGTTATCAGCATCCGGAAGGAGCAGATTTCGTTGAAGGATTATGGAAGGATCAACCCGCAACTGTTCGCATTCAGCATTAAGGAGGGAATGGTACTTGCCTGGATCGATCCCGATAAAGAGCCCACCAAACATTTTCTCAGCGATCTCAGGATGAAGAAACAGGAGTTCGGAAGTTGGAAAGGCAGGTTTGTTCTGATCTTCAGCACAGAGAAAGAGATGAAATCGTTTGTGGCAAAAGATGCTGCCGGGTTGCCGCAAACGGTGACCTATTCCTTCCGCGACACGTTCCCGGTGCGTCTTTCAGATATCAAATCGGAAAAAGGCGCGGTGAAAAACCTGCCCGTAGTTCTTTACCTCAACGGCTCCGGAGTCATCAACTATTTATCGGAAGGGTATCAGATCGGCATTGGCGACGATTTATACCGGATCATCTCCGCGACTGTGAAAAAATAAGCAGCAGGTGGCTGGATCCGCCCTGGATTAGCTCGCCGACTGTTGGCGGACTCGTGATCCGGCGGTGAAGTCGGGTACTGCTAATCTATTTTTTGAGATCAGCCCGGGATTTCCGGATTAATGCGGATTATGGATCAACGGTTGGTTCCCCGGCAGCCGGTTGTGCATCCCGGATACAACGCACCGAAAAGCCGTTCGATTTGATGTAATCATCCCGGTTTACTTTATCATCGAAATAGTGCATACTTCTGGTCCAGGCATGGGCCGGACCGCATTCGGAAGAGCTCCAGAAAAACCCGACATAGGCGCGGCTGCTGAAGCTTCCGGGATAATCGCGGTGACCGCCGGGCATGGCTGAAAATTCGCTGAGATTTGTTGCGCCGTCGTTGGGGGGCGACCAATAGGTCGTCCCGGTAGCCTTCATCGCTCCTCCCCCGTCGTTCCCGCTTGCGCCGATAACCTGGCAGTCGATTTCAGGGTCGATGGTCCGTGTTGCGGCACACCATTCGGGATCGGTGGGAATGTGCCAGCCTTCGGGGCACAAACCACGGGTTCCTTCGGTGGTTGTATAATTCATCAGTTCATCCCACTGGTAAAGTCCGCCATAGATGTCGCAGTTGCTTTTATTTCCCAAATAGCAGTACTTTTCGGATATCCCGTTGTTTTTTTGGTTCCACATGTAGTTGATCTGTGTGCCGAAATTGAGATTCTGAGCCATCCAGCATTGATCTCCGATCGGGACGGTGCGGTACGACTGTGAATCGCGCCGGTCGGTAAACGGCATTCCGCATTGCCAGGGCGCCACGTTGATGGTGAAGGTACAGGAACTGATGTTGCCGGAGCCGGTGACGGTAAAGGTATCCGTTTGTCCAGCCAGCGGGATGCCGTGTCCTTGCAGTACTGCCAGTTGAATGCCTTTGGTCGAAAAATAACCGGTGGCGTCGAAATAGTAACCATTCACCGTGTTGGTCCGGATCGTATAGCTACCCGACGCCGAAACGTCGGCCTGAAACAGTACTTTTTCGGCGGTGGTGAGGGGGCGTGAAGCCTGGCAGGATCCGGTAATCAGCATTCCCGGGCATTCTGCTCCGGCACCCAGGTTGTACGCGGCAACTCTCTGGTTCACCTGCGACCGAAGTACCAACGGGACAACCAGCAGCGCGATCATCGCGGGGAATAAGAGCAATCTGATGTTTTTTCGATCCGGTAGAGAAAAAATCAACATATATCTTTTTTACGCGATGACATTAACTGATAACTCATGGTAATAATTATCTATTTCGGAACTGTACTTCTTTACAAATGTCACTTTTTTTTAAAGATGGATCAGAAAATTCAAAAATAGTTTGAAAAATTCTTGTATTTAAAATTTATATATTTGTAGTATAAATAAAAGAGCGTCTAAAATACTTAATATTTACCTATAGATTAACTGATACAAAAAAGACGAGTTCCATTGCTGGAACCCGCCTTAAATGTTTTCAAAAAAAAGCCTCACGGAGTACGCGAGGCCAAGAGTTCTCTTCGAGTTTTCTACGGCTTATAGCCTTATTGTGAAGAGTCTTTCAGATTGCAATGCAAATATAGTACAAAAAAGTTAAAAGTCAATAGTATGAAAACGTTAGGACTTGATTTAGGAACAAATTCCATTGGATGGTCAATCAGGAATACAGATAACATTGCAAACAATGATTCCCAGATCGAGAAATTTGGTGTCACAATATTTGAGAAAGGAGTTGGTGAAGGCAAAACTGGTGAATTCTCCTTTGCCGCACAGAGAACAAAGAAGAGAGCATCAAGAAGATTATACCAAGCCAGGAAATATCGTTTATGGAAAACTTTAGAAATAATGATTGAACTTGGGTTTTGTCCAATGACTATTGAGAATCTGAATAGATGGAGGAAATATGATAAAAAAAAGGCCCATAATGGAGAAAGTGGAAGAGCTTATCCGGTAAACGATATTTTATTTGATTCCTGGATCAAGCTTGATTTTGATGGTGACGGGAAACCAGATTATACAAGTCCCTATCAACTACGGGCACAATTATTGGAAAAAAAACTTGACTTATCAATTGAATCCGATCGATATAAGATAGGGCGCGCTTTATACCATATTGCTCAGCGACGAGGTTTTAAAAGTAGCCGGAAGGATGCAATTCCTGATGATTCAGGTGAAAGACAGGATACGAAATCAGAAATTAAAAAAGAAACAGAGTTCGAAAAAAACCTTCAAAAAAATTTTGGAAAATCGCTGATTGATTTTCCAACAATTGGTTCTGCGCTTGCATTTATTGAACGTCAGGGGTACAGAATTCGATTGGAATGGATACAAAATACCTTTCGCAAACATTATAAAGATGAATGTACAATAATATTTGAATTTCAGGGGATTGGACTGGGTTCAGAGTTATATACCAAATTGATAGAGTCAAGAAAGAACCATTATAATGGCTCAATATTTAAACAACGACCCTTAAGATCACAAAAAGGACTTGTTGGAACATGCACATTAGAAAGCAAGGTATTTAAAGATCCCAAATTAGGAAAAATCACAATTTTAGGAAAACCTCGATGTCCGATAAGTCATCCTGAATTTGAAGAGTTCAGGGCACTTTCCTTTCTAAACAACGTCCAGTATAGAATTGAAAATGGTTGGTTTTCTTTGTCCTGGGAACAAAAAACCGAAATCTATAACAGACTGTTTTTCCGAAGTTCGAAGCCTCACTTTCTTTTCTCAGAAATACGGAAAATGATTGAAAAACAGATTGGTAAACAATTAGATTATGTAAACAGAACCATAAACTATTCCGACAAAACAAATGTTTCTGGTTGCCCCCTTTCAGCATGTTTAAAGGACATTTTTGGTGAAAATTGGTATGCTATTAAAATAGAAACAAACCTTTCAAGAAAAACGAGAAATGAGAAGGAACATTTAATATCTTATTCTGTTGATGATATCTGGCATGTACTTTTTTCTTTCGACAATGAGGACTTGGTCTCAGAATTTGCTGAAAATAAATTAGGATTAGATGAACAAAGAGTGAAAAAATTTGTAAAGGCATGGAAAACTTGTAAAGAAGGTTATTCAATGCTTTCCTTGTATGCAATAAAAAAAATCAATCGGTTTTTAAGGGAAGGATTTATCTATACGGAAGCGGTGTTGCTTGCCAACATTCCACAAATTATTGGAGATGAATTATGGAAAAATGTTGAAAACCAAAATCTGATCAAACAGAGCATAGCAGGTTTAATTAAGAAAAACAGAGAAGAAAAGAAGATCCTTGCCATAGTCAATAACCTCATAGCCGAGTATAAATCCCTGCGGGTAAATGAAAAATACGGTTATAAGGATCCGGATTATATTTTGAATGATTCTGAAAAGGATGATATCATTGATAAAATAGTTGAAACATACGGAAAGAGTACATGGAGCTTGAAAACAGACAATAAATCAGCAATTACGGAAACTGTCATTTTTCTTTTTCAGTGTGCATTTCAAAATGGTTTTCCAATAAAATATTTTGGCGAGGAACGATATCATGTTATTGATAAGGATGGACAATTGTTCCATAAATCGGCAAGCAACCAGTTTTATAAATTACTTAGGTTGGTTGATACGATTAAGGATTTTCTCAGGGAAAACTTTCCTTCGATCACAGAGATGCAACTTTCAAAGTTATATCACCCATCAATGATTGAGATTTATCCTTCCTCATATCCCGATCAACAGGATGGGAAGATATACTTACAAAGCCCTAAAACAGGGGCCTTTAAAAACCCTATGGCAATGAGAACTCTTTACGAGTTAAGAAAATTGATTAACTATTTAATAAAAACTGGGCAAATTGATGAAGAAACAAGGATTGTTATTGAAACTGCTCGTGAGTTAAATGATGCAAATAAAAGGTGGGCGATTGATGAATATCAGCGAAAAAAACAATCTGAAAACCATGAGTTTGCCGAAGCAATAAGGGGATTGATCGAAAACAAAGAACTTGAGAATCCGCCTCATCCTGAAAATGTTGAAGCAACTGACAAAGTGAGGCTATGGTATGAGCAGACTACACAAAAACAGGTAGTCAAAGGGACAGGAGAATATAGTCGAAGCATATGGTCAAATCAATCGACAACCTTATTCACAAATCTTTCACTCTTGAAAACTGCGATTGATAAATACAGACTGTGGAAAGAGCAGAAATGCACATGTATTTATACAGGTAAAATCATATCAATCTCTGATTTATTCGATGAAAATAAAACTGATTTTGAACATACCATTCCAAGGAGTATTTCTTTTGACAATTCACTGGCGAATCAAACGGTATGCTACGCAAATTATAACCGCAACATAAAGAAAAATCAATTACCCACATCCTTACCTAATTATGCAGTCGATGCGCTGGGCTTTCCTGCTATATTACCCCGGCTTAAGGAATGGGAAGACAAAGTTGAGCATTTAAAATCAATGGTAGAATTCTGGAAGGGAAGGTCAAAATCAGACAGTAACAGTAAAATGATTTCTTCAACCAGTAGTGTTTCGGAAAAAGATTTTGCAATCCGGCAACGACATTTATGGCAAATGGATCTTGATTATTGGCGAAATAAACTTGAACGATTTACTATGACTGATGTGACCTCGGGTTTTAAAAACAGTCAACTGGTAGACACACAACTTATTTCAAAATATGCCTTGCATTACCTCCGTACAGCATTTAATACAGTTGAAGTACAAAAGGGAACCGTCACTGCTGTGTTCAGGAAAGTTTTAGGTGTTCAATCTGTTGACGAAAAAAAGAGACGGGACAAACATTCACACCACGCTATCGATGCAACAATTTTAACCTTGATTCCTTATCCTGCAAAACGTGAAAAGATATTGAAGTACTTCTTTGAGTTAGATGAAATTAAAAAACTTCACGATGAACGTAATCAGAAAGACAGACTGTTATGGCTGGAAACAGAATTGACAAAAGAGATTGGAGATTTGTCCCTGCCAAACACAAACCTCATCCTTAAGAGTATTGAAGACCAGATTCTGATTAATAATATTGCACGTGATAAAAGCCTTGTTATTGGGAAAAAATATGTAAGAAGAAGAGGGAGGATTGTCTATTTACGTGATAAAGAAGGGAATCTGCTTTTTAATAGCAATGGAGAACAGAAGCTTAAGATTGCTCAAGGGGATTGTATTAGGGGGGAATTGCATAAAGATACTTTTTTAGGGGCTATTAGACAACCCAAACTTGACGAAACCGGAAAATGGTTAAAAGATGAAGATGGAAAAGTCATTTTAGAACCAGATTTAATTTTTGTTGTTCGAGAACCACTATGTTTTAAAAAGGATGCAAGCAGCTCTGGTTTTAAATCGCTTAATGAAATTAGATCTTGTATTGTTGACCAAAATCTGTATAAGATTATTGAAACTCAATCTAATGAAAAAGGATTCAGGGAAGCTTGTACCGAAGGATTCTGGATGCTTAACAAAAGGGGAGAAAAAGTGAATAAGATCAGACACATAAGAATTTATGTAAGAAATAAATCGCCCCTACATATAAAAAAACACACAAATCTTTCGCATAAAGAGTTAACAATACTTGAAAACAGGGATCATAAGAAAAATTATTATGCAGCGAATGCTGAGAATGTGTTATATGGGTATTATTGGAATGGAAAAAGCAAAAATCGGAGTTTTATTTGTTTAAATCTATTTCAAGTTGCATCAATAAGAAATACAATACATCCCAAAAAGTTAAAGGATTATTTTGAACCATTTAAAGAACTTGGAAGAGGAAAGATAAAAAAAACAATCCCATTATACGAGGTCTTACGGCCAGGAATTAAAGTGCTATTTTATAAAGATAACAGAGAGGAACTTCTCGAACTTGATGAAAGTAGTCGACTAAAAAGACTTTATAGGGTTACCCGGCTATTTAGTGCACTTACAGGGCAGATAATGTTTGAGTTTCACAAGGAGGCAAGAACTGATGATGAACTAATGAAAGAGTATCCAGAGGAGACTTTTGGGAAACGTGGTAAAAATGGTTTCTCAGAATTCAATTTTGAAATACCTTGTCCTAGACTTTTAATGAGTCCGGTGAGTTTCGATTTTATAATTGAAGGAAGAGATTTTAAAGTTCAGCCTGACGGTAAAATTATTTTTATTTCATGATCAAACGCACACTCTATTTTGGCAATCCCGCTTATCTGGGTCTGACAAACAAGCAACTGGTTGTAAGGCTACCCGAAGTGGAAAAAAATCCGGAATTGCCGGTCGAATTTAAAAGGGAATCTGTCGCAAAAATTCCGGTCGAAGACATCGGGGCCGTCATTCTGGATCATCAGCAAATAACCATCACCCAGGGACTTCTTGCGGCTTTGCTTGAAAACAACACAGCGGTTATTGCTTGTAACGACACCCATCATCCGGAAGGGATGATGCTACCGCTCGATGTTCACCATATTCAGCAGGAAAGATTCAGATATCAGATTGAAGCCTCCGTACCGCTGAAAAAACAGCTCTGGCAACAAACGGTTTCTGCCAAGATACAGAATCAGGCAGCTTTGTTGGAGAAAACGGGAATTGATGCGGGAAGGCTTAAAACGCTCATTGGAAAAATGAAATCAGGTGATCCGGAGAATCTGGAAGGACAGGCTTCTTTTTTTTACTGGGGTCGCCTCTTTCCGGAAGAGCTTAACTTTATAAGAAAAAGGGACGGAAACCCTCCGAACAACTTGCTTAATTACGGATATGCCATCCTGAGGGCAATCACTGCCCGATCGCTCACCGGTTCGGGATTATTGCCAACCCTGGGAATTCATCATTCCAATAAATACAATGCCTTCTGCCTTGCAGATGACATTATGGAGCCTTACCGGCCATTCGTGGATGAGATCGTTCTGGAAATTGTGAATGGTGGAACCGATTATGATGAACTGACGACCGATCTGAAAAAACGATTGCTCGGAATCTGCACTGTTGACGTTTGCTTTGATAAAGATCACAGTCCGCTTATGGTGGCGATGCAACGTACCACCGCCTCACTGGCTCAATGTTTTGAAGGAGAAAGGAAAAAAATCATCTATCCGGAACTTAAATAACGGTGTATGGGTGAAAAAGAATCACCACTCTCACGTTTTAATGAATATCGGATTTTGTGGATTCTTGTTTTTTTTGACCTCCCGGTCATAACGAAAAAGGAGCGGAAAATTGCTACCAGGTTCAGAAAAGAGATCATGGGTGACGGCTTTTCCATGTTCCAGTTTTCTATTTATGTCAGGCATTGCCCAAGCCGGGAGAATGCTGATGTTCACATAAAGCGTGTGAAAAGAATTCTTCCGGAAAAAGGGCATGTGGGTATCCTGACTATCACTGATAAACAATTCGGATCCATGGAGATATTCTACGGACAAAAGGAGACGGATCCACCCGGAACCCCGCAGCAACTGGAACTTTTCTGATTATAATGAGCATCAGAAATGAAAAAATCCCTTCCCCGTAAGCCGGAAAGGGATTGGAAACCTGCTTTTTTTATCCAAAAAACCACAAAATCTTCAGTAAAATCAAGACATTCAGCGATAGATGTTGTGGTTTCCTATGTCAAAGATACAATCTGAAAGCAATTCACAACAGCCGGACTAACTACAATACAATTAACATCGTTGTGGTTTCCTATGTCAAAGATACAATCTGAAAGCAATTCACAACATGTGTCTGAATATACCCATTCGTGAAGGGTTGTGGTTTCCTATGTCAAAGATACAATCTGAAAGCAATTCACAACCCATTTATGATCGATGCTTTAAACCCATTCGTTGTGGTTTCCTATGTCAAAGATACAATCTGAAAGCAATTCACAACTCCCGGAACTCATGGCAATTGCATATAAAGTTGTGGTTTCCTATGTCAAAGATACAATCTGAAAGCAATTCACAACTCTTTCTGAAATCGCCTTTCCCCGATGAATGTTGTGGTTTCCTATGTCAAAGATACAATCTGAAAGCAATTCACAACCAAAAGGATTCGTGCATTTGAGTAAACAGAGTTGTGGTTTCCTATGTCAAAGATACAATCTGAAAGCAATTCACAACTGTAAACCATATGGTTTACTTTTCAAGGGGGTTGTGGTTTCCTATGTCAAAGATACAATCTGAAAGCAATTCACAACGCCATCAGATTTTAATTCTGAATTTGTACTGTTGTGGTTTCCTATGTCAAAGATACAATCTGAAAGCAATTCACAACAGGAATGTCAAAGTGAAATAGCAAAGAAATGTTGTGGTTTCCTATGTCAAAGATACAATCTGAAAGCAATTCACAACCGGATTTTCACTGCTTTACAAACTTTCTCGTGATGATCGTGTTGTTCGCAGTTAGTCTCACAAAATAGACCCCGCGAGGCAAACAACTTACATCAAATTGCATCTCACCTGAATTGAATGTTCCTTCATACAAATTTATCAACACGACTCCGGAAAGATCAATGACCTCGAGTTTTACAACCGAATTCTGAGGTCTGAAGTCCGCAGTCTGAAGGCCCTCATCCGGAATGTGAACTGTGAAGTGCGATGTGATCGGGTTGGGACAGAGGGTGATCTCCGGTTGACAGGATCCGGCCGGATCATTCCCGGGAACTGAAGTGTACCCGCCATTGGAAGTATGCAGCAACATCCCGCTGTTTCCGACGATGAAGCCATTGTTTTCATCGAAAAAGTAAACGACATTCTGATTCTGATGCGTCCCTATAAATACTTCATTCCAGGTATTTCCGCCGTCGGTCGTGCGCAGCATATACCCGTCGCTTCCGCTGATCCATCCGGTAGTGGCATTGGTGAAACAGATGTGGGTGTACTCGCGGAACGATCCCACCTGACTGACAGACCAGCTCTCTCCCCCATCAACGGTTTTATAGATTTTACTATGGGCAGAAACGGCGAAACCTTTGTTCTGATCAAGGAAGTAAATGTCGGAGATCTGCTCGTCCGATTCCGAATGCTTTTCGATCCAGGTCGCCCCGCCATCGGTCGATTTCACGATTTTTCCCCAGGCTGTGCCTGCGATCATCGTGTTCTCGTTAAATACATGTGCACACAGGAAATGAAGGGTTTGTGGACATGGTACGGTTGTCCATGTATTGCCCTGGTTAGTTGTTTTGGCGAGATAACCATAGGTACCGAAGATGTACCCGATATCGGGCGTAATGAAAGCGAGATCCATCAGGTTCGAGGTGGTCGAAAGGCTGACCTGGTTCCAGGAAGCGCCTCCGTCGGTTGTCCTGTAACATCCCCCGTAACCGCCGGCAACAAGAATATCCCGGGAAGAAAAATAGTGGATTCCGTAAATGATCATGTCATATCCGGGAATGTTTTCATACGACCAGGTGTTTCCCCCGTCGGTTGTTTTAAAATAACTTCCCCAGTCGCCGCCTGCCATCCCATTGGAGTTGTCGAGAAATGAGATGGAATGATAATCATAGGTTGAGTTGTCAGAAATGAGATCCCAGTTGCTCCCCCCGTCGGTTGTCTTTAAAAGTCGGCCGTAGTTGCCGCACATCCAGCCGGTGTTTCCTGAAAAGGAGATCATGGTCCAGCACCCGCCTTCGACAGCGCCCTGGTGAACAGCCCATGTAGCGCCACCGTCGGTAGTGCTGATGTAATTCTCCCCGCTTCCGCCGGCATATCCGGTATTCGGGTTGATGAAATAAACAGCGAACAGATCGGAACCGATATAACGGGGAAGTTCGGTCCAGGTTGTACCGCCGTTTGTCGTTTTCAGCACGGTACCTGAGTAACCTGCAACAAACCCGTTCTGCGCATCCAGAAACTGCACACTCCGCAGCATTTTTGTTGTTCCCGATAACTGCGACACCCATGTCGCGCCTCCGTCGGTGGTCATGAGAATGGTTCCATTGTCGCCGACGACCCAGCCGGTCTGCGCATTAACAAACCAAACGCTGAACAGATGATTCGCAGTTCCGGAAAACTGGGCGCTCCAGACCGCCCCACCGTTTGTGGTCTTTATGATGGAACCCCCTTCACCGCAGGCATAGCCCGTGGAAGCGTCGGCATACTGAATTGACCAGAGTCCGGCAGAAACCGGAGAAGAGACCTGTGTCCAGTGTGCCCCCTGATCGGTTGTGTTGATGATGAGCCCTTTTTCACCCACCGCGGTTCCGGATGTCGATGATTTAAAATCCACCCCGTAAAGAAATTCATAAACGACCGGTGAAAAGATGTTCCAGTCAGCTCCCTGGTTGGCGCTTCTGATCACGGTCCCATATGCGCCGACTGCAACATAGGTTTGAGCATCAATGACTTTTCCGGCGAATAATCCATTCCCCTGGGGCAATGGGTTCTGCCAGCGCCAGGGATTTGAAGGGAATGCACCATACACCATGCAAAATATGAACGACAAAAGAAGAACTTGTTTTTTCATGCTCATTAAAAGATTTTAAATGATATCCTGAAAAATATAATTCACTGTTATTAAGATGATTAATAATACTTTCTTTAAATAATCATAAGACAAAGATAGGTCACAATCCGGAATATCAAAATTCCGTTTCGACCAACCGGGTCACACCGGTATGATCAAAGGCGTGATTGAAAAGTAAGGAAGGGTGTTGTCGGCGAACCATTCAAGGATCAATGCATTGCAGATAAATCGTACCTTTGCCGAAAATTATCCTTTGAAAATATTGATGAGGCATTGGACCAGAACACCCCTGACCGCGATCCTTGCATTCCTGTTTCTCCTAACGGAAGCAACTGCTCAGATCCCTCCCGGTTATTATGATCCGGCAAACGGGAAAACGGGCGCTGACCTGCAATCCGCGCTATATAATATTATCCGCGGACATACGGTGATCGCTTATTCCGCACTCTGGAATTCATTTTACACGACCGATGACAAACCCAACGGAACGGTCTGGGACATTTATTCCGATATTCCCGACGGGACAGCCAATGGCAATCCGCCCTACTCCTATTCATTCGGAACGGATCAGTGCGGAAATTACAACGGCGAAGGCGATTGTTACAACCGCGAGCACTCGTGGCCAAAAAGCTGGTTCAACGACGGCACTCCCATGAATTCGGATCTGTTTCACATTTACCCTACCGACGGCAAGGTGAACGGGATGCGCGATAACTATCCATACGGGATTGTCGGAACCGCTACGTGGACGTCGTTGAACGGCAGCAAGCTGGGATCCTGCACCTGGCCCGGGTACACAGGAACTGTTTTTGAGCCGCGTGATGATTACAAGGGAGATCTTGCGCGCACCTGCTTTTACATGTCTACCCGCTATTACAACGAGGATGCCGGGTGGACGGGAAGTCCATCCACCACCGGATCGCAGCTTAAACCGTGGGCTTTACAGCTCATGCTCCACTGGAACAGCATGGATCCTGTTTCTCCCAAAGAGGTGGACCGGAACAACACGGTATATGGCATGCAGCACAACCGCAATCCCTTTATCGATCATCCCGAATATGCTTATCTGATCTGGGGAAACCCGGTTTCCGTCGCGAACCGGCTGTCTGATAACAACCGGCTTAAAATTGTGCCCAACCCGGCTACCGACGTGTTGACCCTGATCCTTCCAGAGGCAACTGATACGGAACCGTTTCGACTGTACCTGATCTCCCCGACAGGAACCCGGATTCCGGTCGCCTGCACCCGGTCGGAGAACATTCTTTTTGCCGATATCCGGACTGTTCGGGCAGGTATCTACATGGTCGAACTCCATGGGAACCTCGCGTTATTTCACGCAAAACTGGTGAAACAGTAAAGAAGATAATCTGTAATCGCTGAACCGGAGGTCACCACTCCTTTTGGCAGGTATAAACCATCAAGGAGGAACAATGGGACAATTATAACCTGAAAGGCATTGACAGGTTGAGGGAGATGATGTTGGTATTGAAATTTGGGTGTATCCCGAGGCCCGGCGAATAAATCAAATCCACACAAATATCGAATTTGGGATTTACTTTCATGGTCAGGCCTGGTTCCGGTGGATATTTCATGATAAAAGTCCGGATTATCCTTTTTGTGATTGCTGATGACTGATTTGCTCCCGGTAGTACTTCACCGTCATTTCAAAAGCATCATCGTGTGAATATTTCGGGCGGAATCCGAAATCTTTTTGGGCTTTTTCAGGCTTAAAGGTGAAATCGGCACAGGTGTACATTACGGCGAAGCGGCTGAACTTCGGGTTGTACCTGACAAAGGGTCTTGCCAGCAAGGCCATGAATTCGGCGCAGGCTCCGATAGAATAGGCAATTTTTCTTGGAATCCACAGGTTTTTCGGTCGGATCCGGTAACCGGCTCCTTCAATGATGGTATCAAAGAACTTAAAAAAGTTCGATGAAACGCCATCCGTGATGAAGTAAGCATTCCCGGCAGGAGTCGTCTTTCCCGTTACCAGTGCTTGAAGAACCTGAAGGTGGGCATGTGCCATATTCCCGACAAAAACATGCTGGGAATGGGCCGTCCCGTCTCCCAACCGGACGTAGAAACCGCTTTTTGCCATGTCGATCAGCGACCCGATGTGAAAAGGATCGGCCGGTCCGTAGATATCGGCTGGTCGAAGAACACAGGTCAGTAAAGCATCGCTGTTTGCTTCCATTACCGCTTTTTCGGCCAGCGCTTTGCTTTTGCAATACATGTTAGGATGTGACGCGGGATAAGGCACTGATTCGTCGATACCGGTCATTGATTTTCCGGTGTAAATGGCATCGAGCGAACCGGTGTAAACCAGAAACTTAACGCCCGCGGCACGACAAGCTTCCACCACCTTACAGGTACCCTCATAGTTCACGGCATAAACCTCTTGTTCGGGGTGAGTTCCCCAGTCGACGATGGCCGCTGCATGGATCACGGCGTCGATTCCCTGACAGGCGTCGACCAGCGCGTTCCGGTCCCTGATATCGGCCTGTACCATTTCGATACGGTCATCGGCAGACCCCGTATAGGGATTCAGGTCGAAGATGCGTAGAAGCCGGCAGGATACTGGAGCGTCGGGTGAAAGGATTTCGCTAACCAGTGCTTTTCCAAGGAAACCGGCGCCGCCGGTCAGAAGGATTTTCAGGTCGTTCATGGGCAGTTATTTCAGGAGTTCAGGAGATCAGGGGTTGTTCGCGTTCAGCAGGAATCATTGTTTTTCTGAAGACCCTCTAATCTATTTCGTGACAAATGTAATCAAATTTGATTCGAATCCCGCTACCTTTACCGGTCAACGCTTTTCCCGACGGCTTCATCTGCAGTTCTTTATTTGCAAACCTGTTCTGATTCGGTATATCTTTGCCGGTCTGAAACGTCTGTGCAATGCCCGGTATCACCCGCCGGGATCATCTTCATGGATATTCAGTTTACCGTTGAAGCACAAATCATTTACCCATGATGAAAGAAATATACCTGATCGCCGGTGAGAAAACAGAGTCGTATGAAACATTCCGGAAACGGATACTGGAGTTGTCGTCGATGGTCATCAAATCGGAGAAACCCGATAAACTAACGCTGACACTTACGGTCGCCCCTCCCCCGTTGATTTCGATTATTCCATTCAAACGGGGTAAGATGGCATCGATTAGCATTTACCGGAAGGATGATACCGCTGAGGTTTCACCGATTCTGACCGGCACTCCCGGGTTCCGGTTCGCCTGCCGGGCGGAGGAGGCGATTCCCGTATCGTACCACGCCGACCGGCCTGAAGGTGCAGTGACCCCGGGTGTTTGTTTACTGACCTTGTTTCAGAAAAAGCCCGGCATTACCCGGGAAGTCTTTTTAGACCGGTGGCACAACAGCCATACCCCTTTATCGCTGCGAATTCACCCGTTATGGCATTACAGCCGGAATGTGATCACGGATGTATTGACATCAAAGGATGTCTCGTGGGATGGCATCGTGGAGGAGCATTTCCGCAGCCGGACCGATCTGCTCAATCCCTTCAGATTTTTCGGGAAACCCGCGGTGATCCTGCAACACATGGCCGAGGTTTACCGCGACATCCACACGTTTCTCAATTATAACACCATCGAAACCTGGTTGGTTCGGGAGTATCAGGTTGTGACGATTTGAATTTTTCCTGTTACGACCTGTTTCACATCAGACACATGCAAGATCTTCGCGTGTCTATTGACCCTCCACGATCCTGATTTCTTCTTCAGTCAGGCCATACAATTCGTACACAAGTCGGTCGATTTCAGATTCAAGGTCGCTCGTATCGGCTGCGGGATCATTTTTTTTAATTGACAGAATTTGTGTGACAATTAAAATTATCGCTTGCTTACAATTGTCATTATCCACGATTATTGGAAGACGGCCAAGTTGATTTGTTCGAAATTTTGTAAAAGCGCCTTCCGTAAGTTCATAGGATATTTTGGCTATTATAAAAGTTGCCAGGTTCGAATTAAGAATACCCAATAGAAAAAGCAATTCATCATCATAATAGTTTTGCTTTGGATACACCGCGTATAACGAACTCAAGAAATATCGATTATTAAAATCAATAGATGCCGTAATCCTTTTTCCTGTCTCGCGTATGGCAATCTTATGCCGTTCATAAAAATCTGTGTTTTTCCAGTTTCTTGCTAACCATTCGCCATATTTAAGGAATACATCATTTTCAATTATGCAGTAACGTTGTACCCCCTTCCCTCTTAATGATGGTTTCCATAAAGCGCCGGGTTCTTCATTCGATTTTCGAACATAATCTTCATCATTACCTGTTTTTATACATTGTCGAATGTAGCAGTAATCGCTTAACTTTTTATGGTTGTTTAATTTACTAAAAATATCCCGTTCTTTTTTGTTCAGTGTTATATCAAATGTGGTGTTCGGATTTTCAATGATTGTATTTACGTCAATGTGAAAATCATAATCCTCCTGCAGCTCAGTCTGATCGGAGACTTTCTTTCTAATTCTGATTTTATCATGTGTAATCCCTTTTAACACCCTTATAATACAACTATGAACTATCGGGTCTTCAAACACATTCATGCCAAAATTTGTAATCTCAAAAATGGAAAAATTTTCGACAAGGAACTTCCTGAGCTTCTTGGAATATAAATTACTTAAAAAAGTGCTCGGAATTATATAGGATAATTCAGCCTGAGTGCAAATGAGTTTCAAGCCTTTTTCGATAAATGATTCAAACAAATCGATTCGTCCTTCAACTGTAACATAGCTGTCTCCGATAAAATTCTTAATAAACTCATTACTTATCATCCCATATGGCGGATTTCCGATTACCACATCGAACCCAACGAAGTCCCCGTCATCATTGAGAACTTCAGGGAACTCGAACCGCCATTCAAAGGCGTTTTCGAAAATCTTATTCACTTTGATTTCCTCCACCTTTTTTTTGAGAAGGGCAATTTCCTCCTCAAGTTTTTTCTGTTCAACGTTTCGTTTTGCTTTCAGCTTGTCATCTCCGTATTCCTGTTCCGGTTCGAACAGAAAATTTCCCGTAAAACGATGATAAAGTTCGTTTGCAAGTTTGTCAATCCTTTTAATGAGCGGATCATTGCGGCCAATCTCAGTTTGAAAATCCTGCTTGATCCGGGAAATCAATTTTTCCATCTCCCGCTTTTCTTCCCTGGTCCGCGCATTACGATAAGTCATTACGGCAATCCGATAGCTGTCGATGCTCCATTTATATTTTTTCAAGACCTGTCTGACATCTGCATCCAGCGGATAACGTGAGATCAGTGAATTGCCGCATTTGATGTTGATATCAATGTTGGGAAGGGTTTCCAATTCTGATGGTGAATTGGTGAAATGGTGAGATGGTGAGATGTTCTTATAGTAAGCATTTTTCAGCAATTCAATCCATAAGCGCAAACGGCAAATTTTAACGGAATTGGGATTGATATCGACCCCGAACAAACAATTCTCAATGATAGTCTTCTTTTCGTGAAATATGGCTTCCTGAACCCGCCGGCTCTCCGCATTCGACGGGCTGTATCTGAAGAAATCGCCCTCCTCGTCGGTAATGACCAGCTCATCATTTGCCACCTCCACGTGGTACTCCTTGAGCCGTTTTCCGGTACGGTCGCAAAGGATCTTCAGGTCATTCTTTACTGCGATGATCTCATTCAACGCGGAAACAAGAAAATGTCCGGATCCGACGGCAGGATCGCAAATTTTCAGGCTGTTGATGATCTGGTTTGCCTCTTTCCGGTCCTCGATTTTATCATAAACCTGGTTCAAATCTTCACAATTCCATCCTTTGGTTTCATTGAATTTTTGGACCGCGGCATGCCGGATTGTCTCCCTGCACATGTACATGGTGATAAAGCCGGGCGTGAAGAAGGAACCGTCTTTATACCCATTCAACTTTTCAAAGATCAGCCCAAGAACAGAGGCATTGATCAGCGTTTTATTGTCTTCCTGAATATCCATGCTCCCTTCTCCGGCAAAATCATATGCATCAAGGAACTCAAAGAGGTACTGAAGTCCGCTGAGATAGCCGGTTCTTCTCTTACCGTTGCAGTCCTTCAACACAGTAGATGAAATGATCGGGATCAACGCGTGATCCTGCAGGTTGCTGATAAAAATGGTTTGATGTTCCAGGTCGGTCGGTTCGAAAAGCGAAGAGTTCAGATAGGGTACTTTACTGAACAGCCGTAACATTTCCGGATCGCGTTCGGCAGGTTTTCTTGCCAATACCCTGAAAAAGAGGTTATCCAGATCGTCGAAGCCACCGATCCGGCCAATATTCAGAAAGCCGTATCCGGTTTCACCCCGGTGATATTGGACCAGTTGTGCTTCGAGGAGCTTGAGAAAGAGAATCCGGTTGATCCAGGTGATCACCAGTTCGAGGGATACATTGAACAGTCTTTCGTTATGGGATTCACCATAGAAGGCCGGGTTTGGAAGCCTGGAAATTTTATCACGTGAATCGAGTTGCAGGATCGTGTTCTCGAGAAAAGATCCCGGGTCGCGATGACCCTCTATTTTACGTTCGATGATTTTCTTACTGCCCGATTTTGTCTCCATCAGTCCGATGATATGCAAAAGTTCGGAATAGAAGGATTTGTCGAGGGTGTTGCTGTCGTTGGCGAACGGAAGCTTAAGCAGATGTTCCGGCGATAAAACCTTATACAGCGTGATTAACTTTAAATCATCAGTCTTATCTGCATTTCTCAGGGGTTTCTCATAACCCCTGAGATCAAACCAGGTAAAAGGCATTTCGCCTTCAATTCCTTTTACATACGGTTCCGCGATGGAATTGTAGAAAAAATCAGTTGTGATGCCCGAAAGCCGTCCCTCTTCGAAATCGGTGAATTGCTTAACGAAGGCTTTATTTTGGGCAAACATCTTTTCGAACCATGCTGCATCGAAAATGAACCACTCAAAGACGTTGGTCGCAATGAGGTGTTTGATCTCAAGATTTCCGTTGGTAATCCTTTCGCGGAGATAATAGAGAATAAGTTCGTAAAATGCTTTGGCTTTCAGGTCTGTTTTTCGGACCATTTCAACTTTGTTCCCGGGCTTTTTGACCTCCACCAGCACACCGGGTTTACTTTTTGCATCGGCGCCGTTGTGAATTACAAAGTCAGTCCGGTCTTTCGTGTTAATATAGTATGCAGGCCGGTAGAAGGTATTTCTGAGAAAAATACCCAGGTCATTTTTATGGTGTTCTTCCGATTCGGTTTCATCCAAACCATTGAGCAAATAAACAAGATTTTTCTTAAAGATTTCCATCCCGGAGCGGGTAGGTTTTACCTTTAAAAATGCCTTGTTCACTGCCTGACGGGGCGTTGTGAAATTTTCTGACATGACCACCGGATTATGATTCAAAATTAGGAAAGAAAAGCGAATTCATAGCTCTTTACCCGAAAACTCTGTATTTCCTTCGATCAATCACTTGATCACATGATCCATAGCGACAAAAACGCCGTCTATCATGTAAAATGCTGAAAATGCCGACCGGCTCCTAATTCTTTACGAATTTCATTACCCCGGTCATTTTGTCATCGCTGAATCTAACAAAATAAACACCCGGTTTCAGGCCACTGACATCCATTTCTGTTGATTCATTTATTATTAGTTTTGATAAAACAAGCCTGCCGTAAAGATCGTACATTGTCAGTGTTCTGAACGGGTTGTTTGACGCAGGAAGCGAAGTAACGTACACCATTGAATTGGCCGGATTGGGGAAGAGTCTGAAGGAGCAGGTTGACCGGTTTGGATCAATACATATGATTACCGAATCAACCATCGCTCTTTTCCCCCCCCGGTCCCAGAATATTTTTTCATTCTGAGGAATTCGTTCCATTCGAATTCAAGTTTGCGGGGTTGGACTGTTGCAGGTATTCACAGTTGCCTTCGTAGTAGATCGAATCCATTTGATCGACAAAGATTTGATAGTAGCGTTCCATAGCGTTTGAATTTATGTGTTCGCCCACAGTTAATAATGAAATTTTTGCCGAAGGCTGCCACCGAGGAAAATATATAATGTCATTGGGTTAGGGTCATTACGCTACAGGCGGGATGAAAGAACCTGAAAGGCGAAGGTCATTTCACCGGAAGGCCTTGACAGTTTTACAGTTCGGGGTACCAGGAACGGATTTTTCGCAGGTAATTTTGCGGGAATTTCGAGGTTAATGTAGTCGTTGATCAGGGTTAGTCTGGTAAACAAAGGCTTCCCTTAATTTAGTTTGGAGGCCTGTTCCAGCTATTTTTTGGATTTCTTATTTTTCTGGATTTCTTTCAGCAGTTTTTTTTCATCACTTTCCAGTTTTCGTTGGACCTTTTTAACATCCTCTGCCGGTGGAAGTGTTTCCGGGCGAACACCGCGTTCAATAAGCATTTTCCTGACTGCCCTGTTATTCTCCACATGCTCGCTTGTAATTTGATGTTCTCCCTTAAGGTCCTTTTCAACAACATTGTGGCTCGTCAATTCAGTGGCAAAATCTTTGGCTTTAATTGTCAAGGTTGGCAGGAAGTCGGCTAACGGTCTGTTTCCGGGTAATGCCAATTTGTGTTTCATTTCATTGGTGGGAAATCCTCCAAAAAGTGCCTGGTCTCCTTTACTGCGGATAATGGCAAAACCTTTATCATCGACACCTCGTTCATAGATAATCCCGGAAAGTTTTTTCTCGGATTTTGATAGTTTTTCCCGTGCATTAACTCTTGCGACATCAAGAAGCCGTTGCTCAATAATTTCCTGTTTGCGGGTTTGCACGGCAAAATAGGTCTGAGCAAAGGCAATTTCATTTTTGGAGGGATCTCCATTTTGTGCAATTAAATAGCACGCGTACCTTGTTAACGCATAGTCAACTACCTCTCTTTGAGCCCCTTTGGCCAGCTCGATCATTTTACCGATATCGGTAAAATGATCGGAGATTGAGGCTCCCGATTTTTCACAGGATGATTTTGCCTTATCAATGACCTTAAGGAAGTTAACCCACTTTGTGTAGCCAAGAATTTCCTTAAGCTCTCTCGCGCTCCAACATTCTATGTCCTGGTATAAATAACAAGCATCCTCAAACTTCTCAAGTAATTCGGCAATAAGTTCTTTTTTCATCGTACTTGTGACTAAAAAACCTACCTAATTCTACCTTCAAAATTACACAAATAGAAAGAAAATCATCACAAAATAATCATGAATGAATGTACTATTTCTCTTAGCTAGAACATTAAAGTATTGAAAAAACGCCCCGGTTTCCCGGGGCCATTAATCTACTATCCCCCTTCATCCGCAAACGAGTAATACCGGTTGTCCCCGACAATGATGTGATCAAGTACGGCAACGTCCAGCAGATTACCGCAATCCTTGATCTTCTTTGTGATTTTGGTGTCGGCTTCGCTCGGCTGGAGATTGCCGCTGGGATGATTGTGTCCCAAAATAATGCTGGTTGCATGGTGGGCAAGGCAAATCTTGAAGATCTTCTTAGGATCGACGACGGTTCCGGATACACCGCCTTCGGAAATCCGGATTTTCTTGATGATCCTGTTTGCCTTGTTCAATGCCTGACGTGGCGTTGTGAAAAATTCTGGCATGATCAATAGCAACAAAAACGCAGCCTATCATTTAAAATGCTGGAAATGCCGACCGGCTCTTAATTCTTTATGAATTTCACTACCCCGGTCTTTCTGTCATCGCCGAATCTTACAAAATAAACACCCGGTTTCAGACCACTGACATCCATCCCTGTTGTTTCATTTATCACATGTTTTGATAAAACAAGCTGACCGTAAAGATCGTACATTGTCAGTGTTCTGCACGGGTTGTTTGACGCAGGAAGCGAAGTAACGTACACCATTGAATTGGCCGGATTGGGGAAGAGTCTGAAGGAACAGGTTGACCGGTTGGGGCCAATACATACGATTACCGAATCAACCATCGCTCTATAATGGTAAACTCCCTGAAGAACGATATCCTGTTGGTGATCAGCATAAACAGCAAGGTTGCCAGTACCTGGTTGCCATGCCCCTACATTATTATCCCACGACAAATACCTACCCGTCAACGAGTTTCCGACGGAATCATAAGTGAACTGTATTGTAGATACATTTTCCCATGAAGAATTATACCAGGACTGTGAGGATACCTCGAGGTTGTTATTATAGCTATCATAAACATAAAGCTTCAAGTTGCTGTTCATCCAGGAGCCGCCTGACCATATTTGATGGAGATCCATGATCTTGTTACCGATTGAGTCGTACGCGTAAGATTTTCGAAAGTCATTAACCCATGCATTGTTTTCCCACTCCTGGCCCATAGTTGAGATACGGTTTCCGGCAGTATCCCAGGCATAAGTATAGAAATAACTATTCACCCATATTGCGTTTTCCCAATTCTGTTCAAGATGTGTCAGATTGTTGCCATTCGAATCATAGGTGTAAGTATCAAGGTTGGTGATCTCCCATCCATTGTTAATCCATGTGTAGGTTATAAAATCCGACATGTACCCAATGCTATCGTATGAAGAGATCCAGAGATTGCTATTAATCCACAGGCTATCTTGTCCGGTCTGATACATACAGGTATCATTTAACCCATCGGAATTAAAATGCCAGTAATAATGCCATCCATTTTCCCATGCATTGGATTGCCAGGTTGCACGTTTCCAATCAACCATTTCCCCATTTGAATTATAGGCAAATTCCTGATTCATAGAATTAACCCAGGCATTATTTTCCCATTTTTCCGCTAAGTAGGTCAACTCATTGCCCATTGAATCATAGGTAAACGTTTCCCTGGCATAATTATACCAATCAAAATTTTCTTGTCGCCGCTCAAAAAGAGTTATAAGCGCCGCTCCAAAAGAATTATAGATTCTGGTAACTCTCTGAAATGGTATTAATTCTGATGAAGTATTGTAGCAAAAAATGGTATCCCACTTCCAAATAGCGGGAGCGGGTTTTAACAGATTCCTGTTCTGTTTCATCATCCTGTGTTCATGTTTACATACGGATTGTTTTGGATTGATATAGGTACCTATCCATTCAGAGCCGGATTGAAGAACTCCGTTGTGCTGTACATCCTGAGATTTTGCGTACCAAGCGAACAGACAAAGGAAACCGAAAAGCAGGATTTGTGTTTTCATAAGGCAACCATATTTAACTTGATCGTAATATCCTGGCAAACTATTTGATTATCTTCATTTAATACGTAACCCATGACTTAGAGCCTGTTAAAAATTTACGATTGAACATGATTTACGATTGTACCGTCGATTTTCACTTTAATACAATGTTGTTTAAACCTTTAGGATTAAATTCACCTATAGCACATAATCAGAGAAAAAGAGTACATTAAAGTACGTTAGCTTAACATTTCCCAAATATATATGAGAATTGTATAAAATGCAAATTACATGAGCGTTTTTGTCTATCGTTAAGTTAATAATTGAAACAATGGTTGACTTAAGGGTTATGTCGGTCAATTTCTGATTCGAGCATATATGTATCAAAATTGGGAAAAGATATTTAAAATAACTGAAAACACCTGTAATTCTGCGTTTTAGAAAAACACACGTAGAACGTTTGCATTATTTAGCATTTTCTGACATCGGCATACCAAATTTTTCTGCTTTTTACGATAATTCTAAAACAGGCCTATAAGCGTTGTATAATATTCGAACCGTTAAGGAATAATATAGGTATAAGCAAGGTATATGGAAACAATCAATCCGACCATCTGATTTAAATGGTCGGATTGAACTCGCACAGAAGTATTGTTCTTCTGATCTGAGATTTGTTTGTGCGCTTGGTTCATAGGATGATTGGTTCAATCGGCAGGTAACCGATGGTGAGTAAATGAAATTTACCCTGCCAATCATGCGCAGTGAAAATTTTAAGCAAGCAAACAGGTCTCGATTTTCTTCAGAAAATTTGAATGTTCCCGGAGGGTGGCCAATCCCCAAGGAGGTTATGCTTAGTGAAAAATATGTTCACGAGCATACCTTTGTGAATTTCCATTTGCTCCTGGATTGGCAGAATGAGACCGTCTGCAGAAAAAAAGCAGCCCTCCGTGATGATTGGCTGCCATCCATGAGATCGAATGAGAATTCCGCAACTTACGATAATGATCGAAGAGGGAATTTCAAAAAATCAATGCAAGAAATCTGGTTTCACACCGAAAGGAAAGTGAATCATCGTTTCTCCTCTGTCATTGATGGCACCTGAAGAGTGGATAAGTTGTTTGACACGTAGGTTTTTGCATTCGAGTGGACTGTCATTATTAATGCATAATCATCCATCTTGCATTCATTACAAGCCCCCTGTTTGATATCACCTGAATTATATAAACACCATCCGGATATTCGGAAGCGTTGAGTTCAATGTTATTGACTTTTGGAGATATGCTAAAATCGCACATTAACTTGCCAGAAACAGTGAATATCTTCGCTATTTTGCTATCATTTATGACTTTTAAAGGCAATGTTAAGAGTGTTGTGCAGTTTGATGGATTCGGTGATATTTTGATATGAACAGTTTCACCAGGACTGAATCCTGTTGATGTTAAAACTCCGTTATATTTAAAGATACTGCTGTCGGGTAGATTACTTCCCCCTAACCAGCCCGTACTGGCGTCTTTAAAAAATATTTTGTTATTTGAATGAGTAACGGAATCAAGCAAGGTCATCGTGTTAAAAAAATCATCTGTATAATAAACATATGATTTGTCGAACGAATAATCGAGATTGGTGGCCAACACAAATCCCCCAGTAATCTGGAGAATCCGGTGATATTGACCACTTGATTCCGGATTAAATTGACCACCTATAGAAGGGTTGTTTTCGACCCTGTTTCCGGAGCAAACTGACCACCTGATTCCGGAGCAAGTTGACCACCCATTTT